>ERZ773006.486-NODE-486-length-18209-cov-17.999_pt1 | contig 18209 bp, 9 predicted proteins | sample MGYA00580843_ERZ773006 | MGnify/ENA primary metagenome ERZ773006 (study PRJEB29015, sample SAMEA2738011) | human oral metagenome | biome: human oral; feature: human-associated habitat; material: dental | place: China | collected 2052 ... | reverse complement strand
ACAGAAATCTAAAAGTAGTTTTAGAAAGAGCGAAAACTTACCGTGTTCCTAAAAATATTATTGACCGTGCTATTGAAAAAGCAAAAGGTGGAAGTGAAGAGAACTACGATGAATTACGTTATGAAGGTTTCGGTGTAAGTGGAACAATGGTTATCATCGATACTCTTACAAACAACGTTAACCGTACAGCTGCTGAAGTACGTACAGCATTAGGTAAAAATGGAGGTAACTTAGGTGTTACTGGTTCTGTTAACTACATGTTCGACAACACTGCAGTAATCGGTGTTGAAGGTAAAAGTGCTGATGAATTATTAGAAATCCTTATGGAAGCTGATATCGACGCTCGTGATATTATCGAAGAAGATGAATTAACACTAGTATACGGTGAACCAGAAAACTTCCACGAAATCCAAGAAGCTCTAAAAGCTGCTGGAATCGAAGAGTTTGAAGTTGCTGAAATTTCAATGATTCCTCAAAATGAAGTAACATTAAGCGAAGAAGACAAAGCAAAATTCGAAAGAATGTTAGAAATGCTTGATGACTGTGAAGATGTTCAACAAGTATACCACAACGTTGACTTAGAAGCCTAGGTGACTTATGGTAAAAAAGATAAAAAAAAATAGTTCATATAGCTATAATGACAGAAATATAAAGCCAACATTAAGTGATATTTCAGGACCAATAGAAGAGCCATTATTAGATGTGAACGGAGAAACAGCGTCAATCGTTAAACGTTTCTTTGCTTATCTAATAGACTTGGCGATTTACTTACCTATAGCTTTTGTGTTCCAGTATACTACTGCGAATTTACGAGCTCAAGGTGGAGCAGAAAATGAAAGAAATGCACTGTATATGACGATTTCAATAGTTATTTTTGCAGTTCTTTTATATGGATACCTACCTCATAAATGGCAAGGTCAAACGATCGGGAAAAAACTTTTTAAATTAAGGTTAGTTCCAACTGACAATAAGAAAATAGAATTTTCTAGATATTTAATCAGAGAATTCTTAATTAAAGTTACTGTAGGTTGGGCTGCAGTGCCAGTTTCAGCGGTATTTTGGCTGTATGAAACATACATACTTAAACGTAAAGATTCGATAATGCTATATGATAGACTATTAAATATGCGAGTTGTAGCAGCTACAGAACAACCAAAAGTAGAAGAAACAAAAGAAGACAAAGAAAAATAAAGAAAAACTAGCTGATTTAGGTAGTCTTAAACCTAAAAACAGCTAGTTTTTTGTGTTTTATGTTAGAATTAACGTTCGTTTTAATGTTTTTTTATGTTTTTAGTTTTATATTTTCAAAAAAAGTGTTAAAATATAAATGTTAAATTTATTGATTTAGAGTGGAGAAAAAATGTTAAAAATAGATAGACATAGCTATATTTTAGACGAGTTAAAAACAAAGCATTTAGTGCGCGTGAGCAAACTAGCCCATGATATGAAGGTAACAGAGATGACTATACGCCGAGACTTACAGGAGTTAGAAGATTATGGTCACCTTACTAGAATACATGGTGGTGCAAAATTAAAACCGAAAAACTTTTATCAGGAAGATAATTACAACAAGAAAATTTCTGTAAATGTTGAAGAGAAAAAACAAATAGCTAGAAAGGTAGCTGATCTTATAAAAGATAATGAGACTATTTTTATCGGTCCTGGAAGTACTACAAGTTATCTGGCAGAATTTTTGCAAGATAAGAATATTAATATTGTAACAAATTCATTGACGGTTTTTGAACAGTTCAAAGATAATCCTTCTTGCGATCTTATTTTTATCGGAGGAAGATATCGTCAAAAAACAAAAGGATTTATAGGGTATTTCACGCAAGATGCACTTAGCAAAATAAGTGTCAACAAGGTGTTTGTGGGAGTAAATGGTATAGATTTAGAGAAAGTTACTATCTCTGATGAAGAAGAAGGACGTTGTAACGAGACGATTCTTAATAATGCGACTGAACGTTATGTTTTAGCGGATCATAGTAAATTTTCAACTCATGCATTTTATACATTTTTCCAACTAAAAGATCTAACAGCAATCATCAGTGATGATGTTCTTGATGAAAATATTAAAGATCAATACAGAAAAGAAGTAGAGATAATATAGAATTATAATTCAGGACTTGAAAATTAGTCCTGAATTTTTTAGAGTCTTTAGATTGTTTAGTTTACATAATCCAAACATTAAAGGAACACTCTCTGGAATATTAAAAAACCTAGATTTAGAATTTTCTAAATCTAGGTTTTTATTGTTTAAATTATGATTTGAAGATAGAAGTTTTAAAGCTGTTTGTTTGTTGAAGAAGTTTTTTGAATAATTTCTCTTTAAGTGATACAGTATTATCAAATTTAACTGATCCGTTTTTAAGAGTAGCTTTATCTTTATCAACGGCAGCAGAGAATGCTTGTTTTAAATCGTCATAGCTACTATAAGTAGTACCATCGATTGTAACAGGGTTAAATCCTGCTTTAGCTTTCTCAACAACTTCTCTGAAGTATTCTTTCTTCCATTCTTCTAAAGTACTGAACTTGTTATCAGAAACTTTCTTGATGATGAAGTCATCACCTAATGTAGCATTACCAGCTTTTTTAGATTCAGCTTTTAACATATTTGAAGCGTAGTTTAAGAATCCTTTTTCATATCCATAGTAACCCCACATTCTGAATGTGTTATGTTTGAATGACATTGCTCCTGGAGCACCTTCACTTGTGTTACCTCCGTAGATACCAGCGGTAATTGGTACAGTTACATAAGCAGAACCGAATCCAGTTGGGTCATACTGACCATTACCAGGACCGTGTTTAGTCATGAAGTTTTTCTCTACTAAGTCGTTAACAGAGTTTAACTCATATGCTTTTTCTTCTTCATTCAGATCTCTAACTTCATCGTATTGGTTCTTCGTATTAGCGTTACGTAATTTTTTAGCAACTTTCTTGAACCAAGCATTATTTAGTTCTTTACTATGTTTATCAATTACAGCTTCTCCTTCAAGGTAATCAAGAAGCATTAGAGTATCGTTGAAACCTTTCATGTAATGATCGATTTCTGCACGAGATGCAAGATCGTTTGGATTAGTGTTATACCATTGGTTTCCGTCGTTTGGACGTTCGTACGCCATGTTTAATCCAAGTGCTTTAAAGTCACCGTTTGGACTTGTTTCAGCAGGTGATTGTAACATACCTTGTGCGAATGCTTCTAAGTCAGTTCCTTCACGGTGTCTTGAACCACCTAAGTAAACCATACGGTCATTTACGTGAGTAGTTTCGTGAGTGAATGCTGAGATACCGAAGTCACTAATCATATCAGTAACCATGAAGAACACAGAGTCATCTTTATAAGGGTTACCGTAAATACGAGCTACAGCTCCCATACGCCAGTCAGTTGCATGATAACGTCCTGTTGGTCCGTATAATTCACGGATAGGTGCTACGTCTTTACCACTATTAGTGTGTCCATATTTATCTGTGCTGATTCCCTTGTAATTTTGGTTATCTAGTACTGGTGTTGGTACCATGTTGTTGCTCTTAAGCAGTTGATTACGAACTTTATCTAATGATAAGCGTGACCAGAAGTCTAGGTAATTTTGTTGAGCTTTTGCTACTTTATCGATTTGTGCTTTGAATGCTTCACGTTCTGCTGCTGTGTTCTTACCATATTTTTCGAATGAACTGTAAGCCATAGTGTTATATGTTGAGATTAAGAACATATGTGCATCTTTTAAGTTAAGAAGTGGTAAAATCATCTTACCATGCACGTCGTTGTTTAATCCTTCGTATGCTCTGTGTTTCTTATCAGCAAATTCAGGAGTTGTTGTTTTTGGTTCAACGATATATACATTATCTTTAGTAGCTTTTATGAACCAATCGTTTAAGTCTGTATCACTTGTGAATAGACGCATATTATAGTCTAAGAAACTGTTTAACTCGCCTATACCGATAACTCCACCGATAGCTTCGCGATAAGCTTCTAAAGTTCTATCACCTTTAATGTTACTTTCTTTAGAACCAACCTTAATCAAGAAGTCTAACACATTAACATTCTTACCGTAGAAATCAGGTTTGAATAGCATTAATTCTTTAATATTAAAGTCATCGAATTTAACGCCGTAGTAACGGTTTAGATAAGCTAATCCAAGAAGAACCGCAGCTTTATTGTCATCAATTTTCTTAATTAATGCACGGTTAGCAGCTTCATCAGTGTTAAGTTGGTGATCTTCATTTTGAACTAACTTAGTAACGAATTTATTAAGGTTATCTTTAACGTACTTGAAGCTTTCTTCTAAGTAAAGGTCCTTAATTGCATTTACTTTGTTACCACCTGTTCTTCCTAAGAGTTTATAAACAGGATCAGATTGTAATTCTACTGGACTTAATTTACTTTCGATAGCACTGATTAGATCGCTACGCTCTTTATCAACAATGTTAGGAGTGTAAACTATTTCTCCAAGTTCAGGGATACTATATTCTTTAACTTGTTTCACTTGAGATTCTTTAGGTGAGATGTTAAAGATTTCTTTTGTCTTATCAGCGTAGTGAACGATAATGCGATTAGCATCAGCTAGTTCAGTTACGAATTCATTATCTTTCATCGCAGTAACAGATAATACTTCTTTAGTTAATAAGTTCGATCCAGCTGGGATCTTGTTACCTTGGTTAACAATCCACTCTTTATTGTAGAATGGTTGAAGTTTTTCGATGTTACGATAAGCAAGTTCACGAGATGCATCATAATCATCGATATTTTTGTATTGATCAGCTTTGTTTACAATATTGTTAAGTTTGTCTTCGACAGTTTTTGTGCTTGTAAATTCGTGAGCAGTGATTCCCATCTTAGCGATTTTCGCATTAGCTTCTTCTTGAGAAACACCTTTCCATTTGTTAGAACGTGGATAAGATTTCGCACCTTCACTCACATCGTTAACTGTAACGTTATCGTTTTTAACCCAGTTAGCACCGAAATAATCATCTTCTTGAATATCTTTTGAACCGTAAAGGATTTCTCCGCCGTTTTTAACTTTCATCATAGTTACGTTGTTTTCAACAAGTCCCCATGACCAGTTAGAGTGAAGTAAACCACCTGTTTCTACTGGTTCTTTAAGATCGATTGTTCCTTTGGCAACAGAGTTTTTCAGGCGACCACGTTTACCAACATCATTAGGATCTCCACCGTGGTTTAATTTGGCAACAAGTCCACCGACTTTAGCTTTATTACCTGTAATGTCAGCTTCAACATAAGAATTATCCGTGTTACTTCTCCAGCTTTCACTTACAAGTCCACCAGCCCACCAGTTTTTGTTACCTTGGATATGGATTTTACCAATGAATGCAACATTAGTCATATCTGCTTCATCCATTTTGTTAACCATACCAGTTACATCATTAGCACCAGTTACATTACCAGTCACTTTAATGTTTTCGATAGTTGTTTTCTTAACAGTATTAGCTAATGGAGCAACCTTGTCAGTCTCAGGCATATTAATATTAACATTTTCAAGTAGTAAGTTTTTAACTGTACCACCCTCAATATTAGAGAATAGAGGTCTAGAAATATTGTGAATTGCGAATTTGTTACCGTCTGTACTTGTTAATGTACCTTTGAATAAGCTAGTTACATATGATTTTCCAGCTGGGTTAACGTTCGCTGCATTCATATCGCTACCAAGTTTAAATGTACCAGTAGGGTTAGCTTGCATAGCTTTTACAAGTTCGTTGAAGTCATAGTATACATCACCTTCGTGAGCTTTTGGTTTAGCAAAGTAGTGAGTATAAGTTTCGCTAAGTTTATTTTCAGAGTTACGTTGAACTAAATCAGGAGCTGTTGCAGTAACTTTGTATAGAGTCTTACCTTCTACAGTAACTTCTTCGATTTTATCAACAGATAGTCTTGTCACTTTGTTATCGTGAGTTGTAACTTTCAAGTAATATGGAGTCACATCTCCTGGTACAGATGATAAGAAACTACTGTCAGTTTCATTACCTTCAGGATCAACGCTAATTAAGCTTGTTTCTTTAATGTTTTTAATTTCAACTTTTTTAAGATCTAATCGAATTGGTTGATCTTCTAAAGTTTCAGTTTCTTCACCATTACCTCTATCGTAAACCATTGTAGTGGATAGAGTGTATTCTTGGTAATACTTTAGATTATCTAATAAAGCTTTTAGATTATCTTCTGTTAGATTTACAGTCTTAACAACTTCTCCATCTTTTTTCAGAGTAGCTGTGATTGATTTGATTTTTGTCTTAGTTGGATTTTCTAGATAATACTTAGCGACTACTTCTTTATCTAATACTTTCTTGTCAGTATCAACGAATTTTAGTATTGGTTTTTCAGTTAATGGAACTAAGTTCTTGATAGCTTCTTCTAATTTTTCAGTAGCTGCATTCACTTTGCTTTGAGTAGTAGCTTTATCTGCATTTACAGGATTTGCTGCTGCAAGTGCTTCTTCTAAAGTTTTCCATGTTTGAGTAGTGTATTCTTCTTTACGTTTGTTGTTAGCTGTATTAATAGCGCTTTGTAATGCAGTTTTATCTACAGCAAGAGCTTTAATAGCATCTTGAAGAGCTTTAGTAGCCGCATCTATTTCACCTTGTTTAGGAAGTGGAGTAGTTTGATCGTTGATTGCTTTAGCTTTGATTTCAGCTTGTTTAAAATCATTCCAAGTTTTTGGGCTGTAGTCAGCTTCTTGTTCTTGTTTAGTTTCTGCAACTTTTAATTGTTCTTGTAATTTTGTTTTATCAACATTAAGAGCGTCGATAGCGGCTTTAAGTTTCTTAGCAGCTTCATCAATTTGAGCTTGAGTAGCAGTAGCATTGTCTTCTACGGCTTGAGCAGCTTTTTTCGCTTCTTCTAATGTAGACCAAGTTGCAGGGCTATAGTCAGTTTCTGTCTTAGACTTAGCATCAGCAAGTTGTTTTTCAAGTTCAGTCTTGTCTGTATTTAATCCGGCAATAGCAGCTTTAAGTTTTTCGTTAATGTGATCTACTTCGCTTTGTTTAGCTGCTGGGTTGTTTGTAACTTTTTCAGCTTCAGCTAATACAGATTGAAGGTTTGCCCAAGATGCATCACTGTAGTCTTCTTTAGTTTTTGATTTCGCATCTGCGATAGTTTTGTTTAAGTCTGTTTTATCAACGCTTAGTGCATCGATAGCAGCTTTAAGTTTAGCTGTCTCGCTATCTACTTCAGGTTGTTTTACAGAATCTGAAGCGTAGACGTTTTGCGCAGCGGCTAAAATTGGTTTAAGAGCTTCGTAGCTTGCAGCTGAATAATCAGCAGGAACAAGTGCAAGAGCTCTATCGATTTGAGCTTTTAATGCTGTTTTGTCAACTTTTTCCTCAGGTTTAGTCTCTTTAGGTTTTTCAGGCTGAGGAGTAGGTTTAGTTTCTTCAGGTTTTGGAGTCTCAGGTTGAGTCGTTAGAACAGCTTCTTCCTTAGTTCCCACAGCAATAACCTTGTTTACAGGTTGTTTTGTGATTGTGTTTTCTAGAATTCTGCTAGTTTGTTTACCATCAACAGTAGTTACTTCAGTTAAAGTAGTACGTTCTCCATTAGCTCCATCTTGAACAACTTTAGTTTGTCCTTTAGGTAAAGTAGCATCGTTTTGTGTGATAGTTTCGAAAGGAATTACTTCTGTAGAAGTTACAACTTCAGGTTTTACTACAGATGGAACTTTTTCTCCTTCAGCAGGTGTTACTTTAGTTGTTGGAGTAGTTGGAGTAACAACTGGAGTAGATGCAACTTCCTCTTTAGTACCTACAGCAATTACTTTATCTACAGGTTGTTTAGTAATTGTAGATTTAATAACTTTGCTAGTAGATTTACCATCAACAGTAGTTACTTCGCTGAATACGATTTGTTCCCCATTAACACCTTCCTGAACGACTTTAGTTTGTCCTTTAGGTAAAGTAGCATCAGGTTGTTCTACAGTTTTGAAAGCTATAGCTTCAGTTGTAGACTTAAGTTCAGGTTTGTTTTCTACTAATGTTTTAGGTGCTACTTCAGGAGTAGTTTTATGATCTACTGCAGGAGCTGGAGTAGGTTGTGTCGGCTCAACAATAGGTTGTGTTTGTTTTGGTAGAACTTTTTGTTCTGGTTGAGGTAATACACCTAAGTCGCTAAGAGTGAAATATCCAACATAACGATATCCATCAATGTTGATTACACCGTTCGCAAGTTCACTAGAATTAGCAACTGTTGTTTGTGTGTTGTAGCGTACTAACTCTTTGTTTTCGAAAGCGAATGATTGATAAGGCATAACCATACTTTGCCCCATCGCTCCGATTAACACAACGCTAAGAACTTTGTTTCTATGTTTTTTCGACATTAAAAGAACTACTAATACTGCAGTCCCAATTCCAAGTCCAGCCACAGGTAGTGAGCTTTGCCCAGTATTTGGTAATGATTTAATCTCTGTAGAAGGTTTAGCTTCTTTTTTATAAACCATATAGTATGTTTCGTTGTTTTTTACATTTTGAGGTATACTTCTTTTGATTAAACTTTTCTCAGCTTCGGTCAATTCATTTTCAGCTAAGTAAGTATACTTAACGCTTGTGTTGTTTTCGTTGGCAAGCGCTTCGCTTGGTGCATGACTTCCAAAAAATAAAGCCCCGATTACAACCGGTGCTGCACCAAGAGATAATTTTCTAATTGAAAACTTTAAAATTTTATTATTATTTTCATTTTTCAATCGCATTAATTTTTTTCTCCTATACATTTTTTTGTTGCACCTTAATTCTACCAAAAAAGGCATGTTATTGCAATCAATCTAGCTTACATAAAGTGGTATAAATTCAAAAAAATTTTTCATTTGTGAATATTTAGAATAATAAATATTGTTGTTTTATCTAAAATATCAATCTATAGATTAAAAACTGTAAATATGTTAAGAAAAAAGATATATAAATGATAAAATTTATAAAAAATTAATCTTTACAAATGAATGGGAAATTTTAGAGTATAGTGAAAAAAATGGTTAGAAATACACAAGGATAATTAGCTATAATATCTTGAAAAATCGTTGTATTCTGAAAATTGTACTTTAATTAGTTACCTCATTGTCCAAATAGTTGCGGCACCAAAGGTTTTATGGTATAATGTATAAATTAAATTGTATTATTACAGTTTAAGGAGATTGAAGTTGAAAATAAAATATTAGAACAAAAAATATATGAAAGGAAGATTTTTTTATGAGCGAAGAAACAACAAAAAAACATAAAAAGAATGTAGTTGTTAAAAAGGCTATAAGTTTGGAAACATTTGTCTTTTTAGCGATATTCTTCTCAATATTTGGACTTATGGCGAGAAAAATGGGAACACCGCTTATGTTTAAAACAATGATGGCAACAGCTCATGATTTATTACTGAATACAGTATTCTTCATTATGGCAATGGCTGTTATTGCCGGAGCAATGAGTGCTCTGTTATCAGAGTTTGGGGCGATAGCGTTAATTAATAAAATATTTGCACCGCTTATGAAACCTCTTTGGGGAATGCCTGGGGCCAGTGTAACTGGAGCAGTAGCGACGTATTTATCAGATAACCCAGCGATTATTCCATTCTCGAAAGATAAACGTTTTATAGCGTTCTTTAAAAAATACCAAGTTCCAGCGTTATGTAACCTTGGGACAGCATTCGGTATGGGGCTTATTGTAACGATGTTTATGATGGGACAAGGAGCTGGTTTTGTGAAAGCGGCGATTATTGGAAATGTCGGAGCTATTATAGGTAGTATAATAAGTGTGCGTCTAATGTTAAGACAAACTAAGAAATACTACGGAGATGAAGCCGAAGATTCAGTTGTAGAAGCTGAAGTCGAAGGTCAATCATTGGATAAAGTTAGAATCGTACGTGATGGTAATTTATTCCAACGTACTCTAGATACTATCTTAGAAGGTGGTAAAGTAGGAGTAGAAATGGGTATGGCTATTATTCCAGGAGTGCTTATCGTTTGTACTTTTGTAATGATGTTAACATTTAAAATGCCTGCTGGAGGATATACTGGAGCAGCTTATGAAGGTGTAGGATTCCTACCTTGGTTAGGTGAAAAATTAAAATTTATACTTGAACCACTATTTGGATTCCATTCTGCAGAGGCGATTGCCTTCCCAATTACAGCGTTAGGAGCTGTAGGAGGAGCGATTTCTTTAGTGCCAGAATTTTTAAGAAGTGGTCTTATTGGACCGAATGATATCGCAGTATTTACAGCGATGGGAATGTGTTGGAGTGGATACTTAAGTACACACATCGGTATGATGGATGCACTTGGAGTTAGAAAATTATCTTCAAAAGCCATTCTTTCACACACAATAGGTGGTATAGTCGCAGGAATTGTAGCCCACTACTTGTTTGTACTATTAGGATAATAGAATTATAAAAGACGTTGCTTTAAAAGTTACGTCTTTTTATTATAGAGTTTTAGAAATTTATTGAAATTTATATTCGAAAAACTATTGATGAATGTTATTAATTCTTATGATTCCTTGAAGAGAAGTACGGGAAGTAGTATAATTAAACTATATGTACTTTTTAACAAATATTATAAAAGGGGAAATCTTTTATGGAAAGATTTAAGAGTGTTAATTTTTATTATACATTAGGTATAATGTTAGTTATTTCGTTAGCTGCGAAATATCTTGCGCAAGTACCAGCGTTAAAACTTTTTGGGCACTTGGTTATTGCGCTTGTTATTGGTATGGCGTTACAAACGTCAAAAGGATTGAAAGAACAGGTTAAGGCGGATATTCCGTTTATAAGCAATAAGTTCTTGCGCCTTGGTATAATTTTACTCGGATTTAAGCTAGCGTTAGATAGACTTTTAGCCGAAGGGAAGAAAACATTAGTCGTTGCCTTCTTTATTGTACTATTCATGATTACTTTAACTTACTTTATGTGTCGTGTGTTTAAAGTTGATCATGAACTTGCCTTGCTTTCTTCATGTGGTTGTGGTATCTGTGGTGCTGCGGCAGTTATGGGAGTAAGTGGTCAACTTCGAGCGAAAACTGACAACAGTGTTCTTGCTGTTGCGGTAGTTGCGATTTTAGGTACAGTATTTACCTTGATAGAAGTAACCTTGCAACCTTATTTAGGACTCGATGCATATAACTACGGAGTATTTACTGGAGGAAGTCTTCATGAAATAGCCCACGCAGTTGCGGCAGGAGGAGCAGGTGGTCAAGTAGCTCTTGATGCTGCGATTCTTACTAAGTTGTCACGTGTTCTTATGCTTATTGTTGTGGCAGGTGTGTTGATTGTAGTTAATAAAAAAACTCAAGATGAAACGAAAGGTAAAGTTCCGATGCCGTACTTTATTTTAGGATTTATCTTTATGAGTATTTTAGGAAGCTATGTTACTTTCTTAAAACCATTAGCGCCTTATTTCGTTGATGCAGCATATATCTTCTTAGGTATGGCGATGGCAGCTCTTGGCATGAGTGTTAACTTTAAAGTTATTAAAGAACGTGGTGTGCGAGTATTCACAGCGTGCTTCTTATCATCGGTGATTTTAATGATAGTTTGCTACGCAGTTGCTAAATTTATTTTCTAATAAGACGACTAAGAGTGCATTTTAGGAAGTATGGCTGGGACGTACTAAAAAATCGATAAAGGAGAATAGTTATGACAATTACTAACCTTTTAGGGATAAAGTATCCAATTTTTCAAGGAGCGATGGCTCAAATAGCGAGACATGAACTTGTTTCAGCAGTATCTAATGCTGGGGCGTTGGGAATACTGGCATCAGGGGGAGTAAGTCCTGAAGAATTACGTAAAGAAATTCAACAGTGTAAAGAACTTACCGATAAACCTTTTGCGGTTAATCTAATGCTTATGATGCCGAATATCGATGAAATAATCGATGTTGTTATTGAAGAAGGTGTCAAAATCGTCACAACAGGGGCGGGAACACCTAGAAAATTCATGCCACGTTTAAAAGAAGCGGGGATAAAAGTTATTCCAGTTATTCCTTCTGTGAAAGCTGCAGTGAAAATGGAAGAATTAGGCTGTGACGCTGTTGTTGTCGAAGGGATGGAAGCTGGAGGACATGTTGGAACTAGCACTACTATGGCGTTATTACCACAGGTAACAAGTGCGGTGAATATTCCTGTGATTGCGGCTGGTGGTATTGCCGATGGACGTGGAATGGCTGCGGCATATTGCTTAGGAGCGAGTGGAGTTCAGATGGGAACTGTATTCTTAGCTTCAGAAGAATGTCCGGTGACAGATGCATATAAAAATATGATCTTAGAAGCGGTTGATACATCTACTACCTTAACTGGAGAAAAATTCGGAGCGCCTGTGCGTGGTATTAAAAATGAACTTACAAAAAGATATCATGAACTAGAAGAACAATCTTCAACTCTTATGGAATTAGAAGAGTTAACGTTAGGGTCGTTAAGACGTGCTGTTTACGATGGAGATGTGGAAAACGGATCTGTTATGGCAGGACAAATAGCGGGATTAGTGCTTGAAATTCGACCTGTTAAGAATATAATAGAAGATGTAATAAAAGAAGCGCGAGAAGTGTTGAAAAAAACAGAAATATAGAATATAAATTAGACCTTAGGGGAGTGATTCAAAAATTGTGATTTTGTCGAGTCACTCCCTCGCAGTTTATTAGATATCTAAAAAGCTTTTATAAAGCGAATTTAGATATCAATAAACCACTGCGTCCATAAACTTTCATAAGAACTTTGTTAAATTTTAGGGCTTTTGGATAAGTCCTTTATTTTTTTGAAGAATAGGACTACCCAATAGGAAGTGTAATGTAAAATATAGTGTAGAATTAACCTTTATTTGATTTTCTAAAGGTTGTAAAATTACAGAGAATAACCATATTTCAATTGACTATAGTTACTCTTTATTATATTATAGTTATATAATTTATCTTTATTACAATAGGAGGGTTTTATGATAGACCAAAGACGTAAACATGTTACTTATGGTTCTTCTTTTAAAGACTTCTTTAAAGGGTTCGTGGACTTCACAGGTTATACATCTGTATCTGGACACTGGTTTCCTGTAGGGAGTATTTTAGGGGGACTTATCTTACTAACAGTTATAGTATTCCAAGGTATGTTTTCTTCAATTACTAGTATTGGTAGAAAATCAAGCCGCAGCTCAGATTACCTATTAAGTGGAGGAGCGTTAAGTGATGGAGTATCTACTCTTCAAACAGGATTAGCATTCGGAATATTTATTATTATAGCTGGACTTATTTTAATTTTACCTCTAACTGCAAGTTTTGCAAGAAGACTACGTGATGTAGGTTTTGCAACATGGGGAATTGTTATTTTAACAGCTTTATATTACATTTTAAGTTATTTCTCAGTGTATTTATTAACTCCGGTTTATACTATTGTATTCTTCTTTGTGTTAATGTCACTACCATCAAACGCGGCAGAAACTAACTCAAACAGTGAGTTTGCTAGATTTTTCTTAAGACAAACACCGCAAGCTCAACAATACTATAGCCAATTTGCAAATCCATTTGGACAACCAGTTCAATATGATCAATTCGGTAATCCAATTCCGAATCAACCGCAATTCAACAACGGTATGAATCAAGGATTCCAAGGACAAGCACCACAAGGATTCAATCCAAACGCACCACAAGGACGTCCGCAACAAGGATTCCAAGGGCAAGCACCACAAGGATTTAATCCGAATGCACCACAAGGACGTCCGCAACAAGGATTCCAAGGGCAAGCGCCACAAGGATTTAATCCGAACGCACCGCAAGGACGTCCGCAACAAGGATTCCAAGGGCAAGCTCCGCAAGGATTTAATCCAAATGCACCACAAGGACGTCCACAACAAGGATTCCAAGGGCAAGCACCACAAGGCTTTAATCCAAACGCGCAACATGGAGGACAACCACAAGGGTTCAATCCAAACGCGCAACATGGAGGACAACCACAAGGATTCAATCCAAACGCGCAACATGGAGGACAACCACAAGGATTCAATCCAAATGTACAACACGGAGGACAACCACAAGGGTTCAATCCAAACGCGCAGCACGGAGGACAACTACAAGGGTTTAATCCAAATGTGCAACATGGAGTACAAGAACAAGCTGTTGTGAATGAAGTTCAAGAAGAACGTCCAGTGCAAGCTTCTCAAGAAGTACATGTTGCACCAGAACAACACGTAGAGGTAGCGCCACAAGTGGAAACTGCGCCAGTAGTAGAAACTCCAGCTCCTCAAGTTGAAGAAACTCATCAAGCAGAAACTACGGCAGTTACTGGTGGAGCAAGAAGCAGAAGACTTCAAAAGCTTAATAGAGCTGAAGAAGAAGTTGCTTTCAAAAAAAGAAGATAATTAATAAATTGATTTAGTAGATCAATAAAAAGGTTCAGGTACAAACTTGAACCTTTTTCTATTGGGAGTTCTTATTAATTTTCATATTTGGTAATTTTACTACTCAAGAGTATAATACTTACGAGTAGTAAAAATTGAATTAGGGAAGTGTAGAGTTTGGATGAGTAAAAATTATTGAAATACATATTTTTGATTCTACTGATTATTGTAGAAAAATGAAAAATCGCTCATCTGTTTCTTGGGGAAAATTTTTGTGGTAATAATTTCAAAGAACTGCTCTGATGTAAGATTACACGTACGTTATGAAAAATCTTAGAAACAAATATGAAAATAAAAAAACGCTCATCATTTAGAAAAACAATCAAATATCAAAAACAAAACACTCATTTTAATCATTTATTTTGATTATTTATGAGTGTTTTTGCTTGAATTTGATTGAATAGCTATATTATATTAGATATAATAATAATGGGAGTTAGGAGAGAAGAAAATGTTGAATGAAAGATGGAATAAAATTTTAGATTTATTAGATGAAAAAGGTTCATTGAATCTAAAGGAGTTGATGGAGCATTGTAATGTCTCAGAAGCTACGATAAGACGTGATCTTACGAATCTAGAAGATAAAAATTTATTATATAGAACACACGGTGGTGCGATGAAACGCTCAGCAGCGAGAGGTAGTGAAGAAAGTGTCGAAGCAAAACGTGCAGACTTTCTACAGGAAAAAAGAGAAGTTGCGAAGTACATTTGCGATAATATCTTACAATCAGGGCAGACGATTTATCTTGATGCGGGGACATCGACATATGAAATGATAGAATACCTTCGTGATAGAAGAATAACTGTTGTGACGAATTCAACATATAATTTACCGAAACTTATTAATAACAAAATTCATACAATAATATTAGGTGGAACGATAAAACATTCTACTCAAGCTGTCATCGGTTCTGTCGCTATCGAACAACTGAAGAAATACAGTTTTGATATGTGTTTTGTAGGTTGTAATGGGATAGATGAAACTTTTGGTGTGACAACGGCTGAAGAAAATGAAGCGTTTATCAAAGCGACGGTGTTAAAAAACGGTAAGAGAAAATACATTCTTGCTGATAAGTCAAAATTCGGTCATAGAAAATTCCAAAAATTTGCCGAATTAGATGATGTAACTATCGTATCTTATGAAGTTCCAGAACAATATAAGAAATTTAAAAATATAATAGAAGTAAAAAGTATGAAGGAGGACTAACAGTGTATTATACAATTACTTTAAATCCAGCTGTTGACATGCTGACGACAGCAGAAAATTTTGCGCTTGGAAAGCTAAATAGAACCCAAGAAGCGAAGTACGTAGTAGGTGGAAAAGGTATTAACATCTCTATCTTACTAAACAACGTTGGTGTTGATAGTAAAGCGTGGGGGTTTGTCGCTGGATTCACAGGGTATTTTATAAAATCAGAACTAGATAACTTAGGTGTAAAACATGATTTTGTAGAAACACGTGGAGCGACTAGAATCAACATGAAATTAACTACAGAAACTGAGACTGAAATTAATGGTCAAAGTAGTAGTGTAAACCTAGATAACGTGAGCGACTTCTTTACAAAATTAGAAGTGTTGACGAAAGAAGATGTAGTATTCTTATCAGGTAATGTTATCGCGGGAATGGGTGTTGAAGACTTTAAAGCAATCGCTAAGAAAGTATCAGCATCAGGAGCAACGTTAGTTGTAGACAGTAATAAGGAGTTAGTGTTAGACACACTTCAGTATAAACCGTTTGTAGTTAAGCCGAATGAATTTGAACTTGGTGAAATGTTTGGAGTAACTTTAAATAGTATAGAAGAAATCTTACAATATGCTGAAAAACTACAAGAACGTGGTGCGAAAAACGTCCTTGTTTCACGTGGAGCAGACGGAGCTATACTATTAACTGAAGACAAAGAAGTATTCGAAGTTAATGTAGCCAAAGGTAAGATAGTATCGACGGTTGCGGCAGGAGATAGTATGCTTGCGATGTTCGTTGCAAAATACAACGAAACAAAAGACTACCAAGAAGCCTTACGCTATGCATCGGCTGCAGGTGGTGCGACATCATTCTCAGTAGGAGTAGGAAGTAAAAAGCTAATTGAAGAATTACTACCACAAATCGAAGTTAAGAAATTAAAATAAAATTTTAATAAATTATTTATAGAAAAAATAAAATATTTCCTCGGAAATATATAATTAACAAAGGAGAAAGAAATGAAATTAACAGATATTCTAAATTATGACTTAGTTCAATTCGGATTCAGCGCTGCTGACAAAAAAGAAGCTCTGGACAAACTAACAACTATGTTAGTGGAAAAAAATATTATCGCTAGTAAAGAAAACTTCTTAAATGCCTTACTAGCTCGTGAAGCTCAATCGACTACAGGAGTGGGAGAAACCGTAGCTATCCCTCACGCAAAAAGTGCAGACTTCAACAAAGCGATGATCGTTTACGCGAAAAGTGATGAAGGTGTTGAGTGGGAAAGTTTTGATGGGAAACCTGCAAAACACATCTTTATGATCTGTGCGCCAGACGGTGGAGCAGACGAGCACCTTAAAGCTCTAGCTTCATTATCACAAGCTCTTATGGATGCAGATGTAAAAGCAGGATTAGATAAAGCTACTACGAAAGCAGATGTAGAAAAAGTATTTGCAGACTTCGTAGCGAAAACAGAAGCTCCAAAAGAAGAAAAACAAGCAGCTCCAAGTGGAGAAAAACCATATATCATTGCGGTAACAGCTTGTCCAACAGGTATTGCTCACACATTCATGGCTGCGGAAAAAATTAAAGAAACAGCAAAAGCGATGGGACTAGATGTTAAAGTAGAAACAAACGGTCAAATCGGTGTAGAAAACAAACTTACAAAAGAAGATATTGAAAGAGCAGCGGGGATCATCGTTGCGGCTGATAAAAAAGTAGAAGTTGCACGTTTTGATGGGCGTCCAACAATTATGACAAAAGTAGCTGATGGAATTAACAAACCAGAAGAACTTATCCAAACAATTTTAGACGGGAAAGCTCCTATCTACAAATACGATGGAGCTGTAGATGCTTCAGAAGATTCTTCGGCAAATGAAAGTATCGGACGTCGTGCTTACAAACACCTAATGGAAGGTGTAAGTAACATGCTACCATTCGTAGTAGCTGGTGGTATTCTTATCGCATTATCATTCATCTGGGGTATTAACTCATTTGATCCGAAAGATCCATCTTACAACAAAGTTGCAGAAGTATTATTCTACTTCGGTAAAATTTCATTTAGTATGATGTTACCAATCCTAGCTGGATTCATCGGTCGTTCTATCGCTGACCGTCCTGGATTCATCGTTGGTATGATCGGTGGTATTTTAGCAGATCCAAGTATTTTAGGTCTGAAAAGTGATTTATTAGAGTACACTCCTTCAGGATTCTTAGGAGCGTTAGTAGCCGGGTTCTTAGCTGGTGGTATTATCCAAGTATTAAAAATTTCATTCAGCTGGATGCCGCGTTCATTAGATGGTATTAAACCAATCTTCCTATTCCCTATCTTAGGATCACTAATCATGGGATTACTAATGATCTTCCTAATCAATGCTCCAATGGCAAGCGTTATGGAAGGATTAAAACACTTTATCGAAAGTCTTAATGGAAGTGGTAAATTCATCCTTGGATTCGTAGTAGCTGCAATGATGGCTATTGATATGGGTGGTCCAATTAACAAAGCTGCTTACGTAACAGGTACAGCGTTACTAACGTCTGCAGGTTCAGCAGGAAGTGATGTAATGGCTGCGGTTATGATTGGTGGTATGGTACCTCCATTAGCAATTGCTGTATCAGCAACAATCAACAAAAACATCTGGCCAAAAGCTCAACGTAGTGGAGCGTTAG
>ERZ773006.484-NODE-484-length-18284-cov-5.27347_pt1 | contig 18284 bp, 9 predicted proteins | sample MGYA00580843_ERZ773006 | MGnify/ENA primary metagenome ERZ773006 (study PRJEB29015, sample SAMEA2738011) | human oral metagenome | biome: human oral; feature: human-associated habitat; material: dental | place: China | collected 2052 ... | reverse complement strand
CAGTATCTGTCCTTTGTTTTGTTTCTTTGGTCGGCAATTACTTCTTGTGGCAAAGTAAACAGCAATACAAGGATGATGCCTTGAAATTCCGTATCATCAGGGTATGGAGAGGATGTAGCCCAAAGGAAATCCTGTGGCTTAACGATGTATTTGACATTCATCGCAATGCTGCAATAATTAAAAGAATCAAAAAGCATACAGATGATTATAATGTGGGACTGAAAGCAAAAGCAGATAGCCTAATGCAGAATAATCTACAAAATAAGAAAGGCAAATAGAATTGTAGATATAAGACTTTTGAAGGAGGAGAAAATATCTCCTCTTTTTTATTCTTTATACAAGAATATTTACTATATTTGCAAACAATCAGATGATATTTATGGAAAGTCCAACTAATAGAATTAAAGAGGTGCTTATCGAGAAAGGGATTAAGCAAACATGGCTTGCAGAGAAACTCGGTAAGAGTTTCACTATTGTGAACTCATATGTTTGCAATCGTCGACAGCCAAGCCTAGAATTGCTATTTCAGATAGCAGAGATTTTACAAGTCAATCCAAAGGAATTGATTAACACCCCAGATGAGTAACTTTATTATGGTAGAGCATAAAAAATCTATTCGTTTTTTCAACGACTGTGAAGTGAGGGCGGTATGGGATGAGGAACAAAACTGTTGGTGGTTTTCAGCAACAGATGTTGTTCGTGCTATTAACAATGAACCGGATTATACTAAAGCCAGTAACTATTGGCGATGGCTTAAAAGGAAGTTGAAGCAAAAAAATGTCGAACTCGTGAGTGCCACTCACGACTTCAAGTTTGAAGCTCCTGATGGGAAGTTACGCGTGGCAGATGTTCTTAATAGTGAGAATGTTGTATTGTTGGCAAAGAACTACCCCAACAATCGTGCTAATGACTTTCTTGATTGGTTTACCTACAGCGACAACACCATTGATGGGCAGAGTAAGAAAAAAGCTTATCAACTCTTTGAAAGTGGCATCTTGCAAACGGCAGAACCTGGCAGTATCAAGTGTCTGCAACAGATACATGCTTATCTCTTTGGAGGATTGTATGACTTTGCAGGACAAATCCGTACCAAAAATATTTCAAAAGGTGGTTTTACCTTTGCTAATTGTATGCACTTCCCTGAAACCCTGCAAGCAATAGAGCGAATGCCAGAAACAACCTTCAACGAGATAATAGACAAATATGTTGAAATGAATGTTGCGCATCCATTTATGGAAGGCAATGGTCGTAGCACTCGCATTTGGCTCGATCTTATGCTGAAGCGTTCTCTCAAACGGTGTGTCGATTGGAGTCAGATAGACAAGAACGACTATCTGACCGCAATGCGTGAGAGTGTTACAGACAGCCAATATATAAAGGCATTAGTCAAACCTGCATTAACAACAAAGATCAATGACCGAGAAATGTTTATGAAAGGTATTGATTATTCATATTATTACGAACAATAAATTAAATATCAATATAATGGCCAAAAGTAAAGAAGAAATTTCTGAATTAATTTCTATGGAACTCTTTCAAAAAGGACTTTCCGATAAATATATTTCAGTAAATGAAGAAAAGTCTGTTATAACATATAATTGTAAGAATGGTACAAAACGCAGACTAGGGAATCCTGAGGAGTTTGTACAAGCATTGACGTACCTGAAATTGATTTTTGAATACAATTACCAACCTCAGCATATATCCGTCAATGAGCCTGTTCAAATGGGTTCTGATACAAAAGAAGCTGATATTATTGTTTATAATGAAAACAATAACAAAATACAGATTGTAGTTGAATGTAAAGAAGAGAATATCAATGAGCGGCAATTCCAAGTTGCTATTGATCAAGCATACAGTTATGCACATGCTTTGTCTGCTAAATACATATGGGTCACATCAGGCATCAAGAACGATTATTACGAGATCGTAGAAATGTATCCCATTGAACGTATAAGTATATCTGACATTCCTAAACTGCATGGCAATGTAAATAGATATAAGTATATAAAGGGAGAAGTTGAACCACAAGAAGGCTCTAAAGCAGAACTAATGCAGAAATTCAAGTCTGCGCATGATGCTCTTTGGGGTGGTGGTGCACTTGCTCCTACAACTGCGTTTGATGAATTAGACAAACTTATTTTTTGTAAGATTTGGGATGAGAAGTGGAAAGATAATAACCCTAAAACCAAAGGTGAACCTTTTGATTTTCAAATTATCTCATATCCAGAAGACAGGGAGGATAGGCAAAATCTAAAAGCAAAGTCTGAATTAGAGAAGCGCATAAGGAATCTTTATGCACAGGGTAGAAAAAAAGATCCAGAGGTCTTCAAGGAGGATATCAAACTCGATAAGCATAAGATATATACGGTTGTGCAGTATCTTCAGGATATCAATTTATCTAAGACGGATTTAGATTCAAAAGGATTGGCATTCCAACGATTTATGGGAGACTTCTTCCGTGGGGATTTTGGACAATACTTTACTCCAGAACCTATTGTTAATTTCATAGTTCATTCTATTGGAATTGACAAGGACTGGAAGATACTTGATACATCCTGTGGAAGTGGCGGATTCTTATTACATGCTCTTAAGGCAGTAAGGGATGAAGCAGACAACATATATGAAGACGAAAGAGGTAGCACATCATGGCGTGAGTATTGGCACGAATTTGCTGAAAAGCACCTCTATGGTATTGAGATCAATGAGCAAATATCTCGTGTGGCAAAAATGAATATGATTATTCATGATGATGGTCACACTAATATTGTTACTAATGATGGACTGAAAAATAACAAAGCTATTGAAATTGAAAATAGAAATTTGAACTTTCAGGATGGTACGTTTGATTTGATTATGACTAACCCTCCTTTCGGTTCTTCCATAAAGGCTGACGAAGTGAATTATTATCAGAACTATGAACTTTTTGAGAAAAATATAGGATTCACAGAATTAAAAGACCGCATTTCAGATAATAATAACAAAAAGAAGTGGAGAACCTCTCAAAATACAGAGATTCTTTTTTTAGAACGCTGCTATAGATATTTACGAGAAGGTGGGCTGTTAGCCATTGTAATACCTGACGGAGTACTGACCAATAGCTCAAGTCAATTTGTACGCGATTGGTTAATTGAACATTTTAGGATATTGTCTATTGTTTCCTTACCACAGCACACTTTCTCCCATGTAAAGGCTGGGGTTAAATCCTCTATAATGTTTATGAAAAAGCATCCCAAAAGTTTGACGCTACAGCTTGAGCATACATTACTTCAAATAAAACAAGTCGTTAAAGCTAAAAAAATAGCAGATAAGACTTTATGCGAAGAATATATATTAAAACTATATAAGGAAGAAATCTTCAAATATGCAAATGATTATGAAGTCTTGATGTTTGATGTTGAGAATGTTGGCTATGATGCAACTGGAAAAGAAATAAAAGGCAGCGAATTAGTTGAGGTGTCAAAAAGAATAAACAAATTTATTTCATCTGCGAAATGATAGAGAGGAAAATATCCATAAGTAAGATCTTGGGAGACAGATACGATATTAAATATTTGGTTTTCAAAGAACTGTCATCCGAAGTGAATTCTCCGTTATGCAGTTTAGGGAATTTATTAATATCCCCACCCCAATATGGAGCAAACGAGGCTGGTATAGAAAGAAAAGATATTACCAGTCCTAGATATATACGAATAACGGATATTAATGAACAGGGGATTTTGTCTGATGAGCTCGGTGCTACCGCTATGAATATTCAATCTAAATATATACTTAATAATAATGACATACTCATAGCAAGAAGTGGAAATACAGTAGGTAAATCATTTATTTATAAAGAGAAGGAATATAATTATAAATGTTTCTTCGCAGGATACATGCTTCGATTTGTTGTAGATCCAACAAAGATAATCCCTGACTTTCTATTTATTATTACACAATTAGATTATTTCAAAAGATGGGTAAACGCAGTTCAGAGGGCAGCAGGACAACCAAATATAAATGCTACTGAGTATTGTTCGTTTCCTGTACCTATGCCAAATTTAAGTTATCAAAAAGATATAGTCCTCGAATACACAAAGGCACAATTGGTTCAAAAAAGAGAGCAACAAACTGCAAATAAATTGTTAAATGAAATATCCTTTTATATAAAAGAAGAACTTGGCCTAACCCAAAGCTCGAAAATAAAGTCTAAAGTTGAATTTGTTAAACTCTCCTATCTAATTGGTAAGAAATGGGGAGTTTTAAGAGATAAAGACACAACAAGTACAAAATTCGATACAATAAGTTTGATGAGTATAGCAGTATTAGAGAAAGGGAAGACAATTACTAAAAAGAATATTTTAGAGGGCGAAATTCCTGTTATTGCAGGTGGACAAACAAGTCCTTATAATCATAATGTTGCTAATTATGACGGTAATGTGATAACCATAAGTGCTTCTGGTGCATATGCCGGTTATGTATGGTATCATCGAACACCAATATTTGCTTCAGATTGTACTGTTATTTACTCAAAAGATGAATCTGTATTCAAAACAGAATATATCTATGAAGTTTTGAAAGCACAACAGGAATATCTCTATTCCTTACAAAGAGGGGCTGCGCAACCTCATGTATATGCAAAGGATTTAAATAAAATTCTTATCCCTAAAGTGCCTATAGAAAAACAGGAGGAAATAATACGGCATGTAATAAATATAAGAAATCATGCTGCCCAATTATTAGAAAACGGAATTAATAATTTTAATAAAGTTAAAATAGACATAGAGAATCTTATAATCAGATAAATCCATTATGGTAAAATTAGAAGGAATAATTTATAAAACTTTTAATCATTATGTTGTGTTAAGAGGATTCGCACCTATAAAAGACTTGGCAGTGGTATCTCATAAGCCTGATGCTTACCAGCGTCCAGCTATTGAACAACATAAAGAGGAAATTATAAGCTTTTTATCATCTGGTGAGTACAAGTACTTTCCTGAAATTACATTGGCATGCCGTGTAGAAAAATACGATGAGTTTGCAAGAAATATTGGTATAGATAATGCTGTTGATAGGGATGACGCACAGTTTGTTCCAGGTTTGAAGGTCTTAGCTCAAAGACTGCCCTACGGATACAGGGCACGGCACGCATATCTACAAAAAGATAATAACACCGATTTAGTAAGGGTTGACGGAAATCATAGATTAGAACCATTCGATGATATTAATTCAGATATTTGGACTTCAAATGATTATGATAGAGACAGAATTGAAAATTTAATTGTTCCATACACGATTATATTCTCAGAGAAAGAGTTTGGTGATAAATTCGAGGCTGGTATCTTTTATAATATAAATTTTAAGCAAATACCACTTAGAATGGAATCAAGCTTGAAAATTATACATGATTTAAGGGTGTTTGATGATATAGAGAATTTTGGCGAAGAGTATGGATTAGCTCTTCAGTTAATGGATATTGCAAAAAGTAATATCTTTGAGAATATTCCATGGCTTCAGGTTAGCAACGATATTCAATATGAATTCTATCGTACGAGTTGCTTGAGAATTGTTCAACTTTTACTTGCTCGTAAGAATATCATTAAAACGAGATTAGCCAGCGTAAAGAGTAAACTCAGCGATGTTACTAATAACATTAATGGTAATGTTCAGAAAAAGGAAAAATGCAAACAAATAATGCAAAATTATTCCCAAGTAGGCGACACAATACATGGAAGTAGGAATAAAAAAAGGTCTGGAACAAATGGTATAACAAAAGAACAGTACGAAGAGAATAAATCGACTCTCCATAATTTGGAGAATGAATGGCACAATTTAGAATCGAGAAAACAGTATCTTCAATTACTGTTAGATAATCTATCGAATTATCTTAAAGATAGTAATGATGCCTCAAAAATAAAAAGAGTTATTATGTCTTTAGGAAAATATTATGAGCAATTTAATACTCAGGAATATGGCAATATTGCTTTTCTTGCAGCGATGGTTTATTACGCATTGTTAGACACGGCACAATTAGATTCTTTTGTGCATTGGGCTATACGTAATGGTATTAACAAAATAGTCCAATCTGATGATCTGTCCAGTGATGCTCCGGAGAATCTTATCAATATGTTTGATCAAATATATTCATCTAAAAAGAATGAGATATTTGTGTCAATGCAATTCGGTGATTCCCAAAGTGAATTAATTTTTGAAAAAATAGTAAGGGCAACAGAGCTCTTCAATAAGAAGCATCCGCATAAGAACTTAGATGTATATCCAATAAGAATTGACAGAACTGTTGAATCCAGTACATATACAATACAAGATAGAATCTTGTCAGCTATAAAATCGTGTTCATTGATAATAGCAGATTTAAGTAGTCACAATATAAATGTGTACCATGAGATAGGGTATGCTATGGGAATTGCTGAGGCTAATAATATGTATCCCAATATGATTCTTTTATATAAGGAAGATACAGAGCATAATAAAGAGAAACAGGATACTGATAAATTTGTGGGATTTAATTTACGTAGTTTATCACAGTTACGATTCAAGGACTACAAGCAATTAGTAGATGGACTTGTCGAAAGGTTGGAGAAACATTACGAAGTATAATTTTGTGGCAATATGATTTCTTTATAAAGGAATTACTATGCTATTTCTGTAATTTATAGTCATATATATGGATGGTAAATTGCAATTACGAAAACCAGAGAATTGGCAGGACTTTGAAAGATTGTGCAAAGTCTTGTGGGGTGAAATTTGGGAATGTCCCGATACCATCAAACGTAATGGAAGGCAGGGACAAGCCCAAAAGGGTGTTGATGTGTATGGCATAAAAAAAGGAGAACACGCTTATCGTGGCATACAATGCAAAGGAAAAGATGACTATACAAATAGCCAATTAACAGAGACTGAGATAGTTAATGAGATTGCTAAGGCACTTCTATTTACTCCGAAGTTAAAATCATTCTATTTTGCTACAACGGCAAATAAAGATGCTCAGGTAGAAGAGTATATTCGAAAGAAGAATTTAGAAAGTTTATCTAATGGAGGGTTTGAAATTGATGTATTTGCCTGGGAAGATATTGTCGATTTGATAGAAGCGCATCGGAACACATACAATTGGTTTCTTAATAATTGCAGTTATAGAGATGTCTCAGACGTTGATGTTCTCATAAAGGGAGAAAAAGAATATACAATTAGGCCTGAGTATTTCCGGATAGAAAAGACATATACATTAAAGCCAAAGCCACAAGGTCTGTTTTCTTATGGAAGTTTACAATACATAACTCCACCACCCCTTGCTTCAGACTTTTTTCATCCTAAGTATAAACATGATTATCGTTGGTGTACGATTCCAATTAGTATAATAAACACTGGCAAATCGGTTATAGAGAACTATAAGTTGGAAATCGTTATAGAATGGGATAAGGTAGAAGATACGAGTGATAAATTCCATTATTTTAATAACATAATGATGGACCAGGCTGCTGTTGCTCGTATTAATGCAAGCCGAGAAGCCAAAAGGGAAGTTTTTCAATCTGAAGAATATTGTGATGTCATAGAATATCGTCCTAACGATCCTGTTTTAGTTCAATCAGATCATAGAAAATTTGAAATAGACCTAAAACCGAAAGATAATGTTCAAACTATAGCTATCAAATGGACTCTATATTCACGTAATTACAAAAAGGAAGGAAACCTATCACTCAACGTAAACCCTAAATACGAGGATAAGCAAGAAACCATAGAGGTCGATAAAATGAGTGAACTAAAAGCAGACGAAGTTGTTATTTCTCCCAAAATAATAGAAGAGTAGATCCTAATGTTGATTATCAAAATAGTTAAATGTATTGAACTATGGTGAAGTGACAATATTCAAGATGTTTTCTAATCAATACTACTCAAATTGAGGAAACATTTTTGTACCATACGAATATAAATTACTGATAATCAGTATAAGATATATTTGAGGAAGAAAAAATAAAGACTTATAAGAGATAAGGGTGTTGTAGTCAGAGAAGATTACAGCACTCTTGGTTTATAGGAGGGTATGGCGTTAAGGGCTGAAGGTATATAATAGGGTGGAATAATGTGTACAATAAGAGAGAAAGGAGGTTTTGATAAATACAGCAAAAACGCCTAATAAAGTTTTGAAATTAGTTGCTGTCACTTTTAACACTTCGTGTAAAGTGTTAGTTATTAATGCTTTATAAGTGCTATTTTGATGACAGAAGTGACAGGAAACTGAAAAGGACTCGGTCTGACCTTTTTATATACTGAGGGATGAGCGTTAGGTTTTGGGAGATGGGATATCTCTTTTGAGAATGTTTAAGTAGCATAATGAACGTGGGAAAGGATGGTTGTGAGGTTGGAAGGAAGGGACTTAGTAATTTTTAACAAGTAATGAGGGGTAAATTGAAAAAGTATATTTACTTTTGTTGCTATTAATATATAATTGTCTTTTAAATGGTTATAATTGTCTTTTGAATGGTTATATTGGTATAGGAAAGCTGGCAATTATGGGATTTGAAAGGGTGAGTTTGTTAGGGAATAAATAATTTTAAATACAAAAGAAATGAGACATTCAAAGTTTTTAGTAGTGAGTTTATTAGCGTTGATGACGTTGAGTTTCACGGCATGCAGTAGTTCTGATGATGATGGAGGAAAGGGTAAGATAGAACGACCGAAGTATTTGTCTGATGCTGCAAGATACAAGATTACAACGCAGGGATCTACTTGGAAGAGTCTTGAACTAACTGAAGATGGACGCTACTTTATCGTGCATGATGGTAGTGTTTCTGGATCTTCTTCACAAGATAATGATGATGTTATCGTCTCTGGAAGTTATGAGAAGAAAGGTAATCGATATGTATTGAATACTGTTGGTGAGCTGACTATCACAGCTAATAATAACTTATACGAATTGCTGTTGACCAATAAAGGGAAGTCTCTCAAGCTCTCTGCCCAGAAGTCTGGAACATTACCTTCTAATAAGGTCAACGATGAGTTGTGTCGTACATGGGTGTTCTCTAAGTGTCATATCGTTGTGAAGTATGATGGAAAGAAGGTCTATGATGCATCATCTGCATCTGGCAATGAGCTTTACGATGGATTTAGATCAGCAATAAACACACCTGAGTATAAGGACAAGTTAAAGCTCTCTCAAAGCAAGGTGGAGGATATTGATGACTTAAGGATATTGAGAACGGTTACGTTTACGCATGCAGGTTCATATTATGTAACCACTACGGACAGTCGTGAAGACTTTATGAATTACTGGAAATGGATTAACGCTAACGAGTTGATCATAGGCTTTTCAGAAAATGAGGATCAGATCTCTGTAGATGATCAAGCTGCTCTCAAGTTTGATAATGGGCAGTTGATCATGGTAGATAGCCAATCTAAAGGTCGTGAAGAAGTTACTCTTACAATGGAATTTCAACCTGTTCATACAGATCGTTAACAGATTCCAATTATAAAGAAAAGTCCGAATCCCGTGCAAGGATTCGGACTTTTTCGTATCTGTTAAAGCCATTTTAAAGTGCAACTGATAATTTACAGGATTATTACAAGTGCTTTGGAGAACCATTACAAGTGCTTTGGAGAAGTATTACAGAAGCCTTGGAGAAATGTTGTAAACCTCTTTCTACCTCGTTAAACTTAGTCTTAAACTAACTCCAAAGTCGTGAGTTGTGGTTGGATAACTACCAGATGACAGCAGAGGTGAGTTTATTTGCATATCGTAATAGACGCTGGCTGTGACAAAGCGACTTAGTGTGTAATCACCAAGGAAGGAGAATTTAAAGGCCGTATTACCACTGGAAGCAGTAGAGGTGAGCGATGCGATGTCACGTGTAAGTGAGGCTTGACGACGATAGCTCATATCTAATCTGAGGTTAAGATCTTGGTTAAATCCGTTGTTCCTGTTCGATGAATTATTATCGTTTTGTTGCGTGTTTGCGGTTGATTTCTTCTTCTTCTTTGCCACACGATGTGTTCCATTGCCAAAGAGATTGAAGTCGTTAATGCGATAGCCAATACCAATTACCCAATCTTTCGATGTAGCCTCATTGAGCTGAACACTCGTCATTGAGAGTGCTAACACACGTGTTTGACGATATTCCATGCGTGCAGTTAGATTGTTCTGAAGCGTCACATCCACACCCAGTAAAGGCGAGAATGCCTCGTTGATACTAACTTGTGAGATGTTATACATCGAACTTGGGATAGGGTTCCCAGTGGTTGCATCGGTGATGAAACCTAATCCATTCATGTATTCCTGCCATGTGCTGTAACTCTGATAAGAGCCGATTGCGAAGATACTTCTATATGCGTGATTGATGTTCACACTCTTGAATAGATCTTGGAAGAGTGGTAATCTCGATAGTCCACTATACCTAATACTCCAGTTGGGGAGCAGACTTCGTAGGGTAGGGAATAACTTTAAACCATTGCCCCCCATACTTGTGTAGGCATTGAGGAAGGCTGGGATCATCACATCAGCACTGTATTTATTGACTGCTCCGACCGTTGGACTGAAGTGCCCTCCACCCATTGATGCTGGATAAGTAGCCCCATTGTATTGTGCTTCCACACGATTACGATAGCTGTTGAGCGAATTGACAAAGCGGTCGAAAGTGGCACTGTGATAACCATTGTTAGCGTTTCCCATGCTCTCAAAAGCAGTGCCCAGAGAGAGCGTAGTCATGGTGAATGAGCCTGTTTGAGTGGTTGGAACGCCAGCATACATATACTGAATACTCCTTGAGGTGGTTATCATTCTACTAGCCGTGAGATCGATTCTGAAGTCTCTGAAAGGTTCCAGCGTGGCACGTAATTGTACGTCTTCAACCTGGTTCGTTATCGCTGGTGTAGCAACACTATCATTGATGAGTAACCAGTTATTGTCACGTGCTTTACCAATGTAATTATCGTCTATGAGACCAAAAGCAAAGTCTAAACCAGGAGTCAATGCACCGGTACCACGACGTTGTCCAAAGGCATCTCCAATGGTTGGCATGAAGCCTGGTAAGGTCATAGAATACTGGTTGCGATACGATATTCCGACGTTGCGCACCATCATTAAAGCACGTGCAACACATTGTGCAGTCTTATACCATTTCTTGTTATCGAGTGGCTCTTTTGGTGTGATAGTGAGCTTTGCTCGTATAGCAGAGTCTGTCCGATTGAAGATTTTTACTTGGTTATCTCCCACCTTCTTCCACTTCATCTTTAAGGCTTTTCCATGCTCATCTTTAGCCGAGAAGATCAATCGTTTCGTATTCTTACCATGCGATACAATGATAGAAGTATCGGCTTTGAGGGTTATTTCCTGCTCAAAACTCTTCTTATTTTTAGGCAGTGCTTTCTTCTTTTCGTCGTCTTTCTCTTTCGCTTTCTGCTCCTTTGCCTTCTTCTTCTGTTCGGCTGTCATTGTCGGACGAGAGGGCTTCCTCGGTTGTGTCCGATTGAACCGCTCATTTGTTTTCTTTAGGAAGGGAACATGGTTGTAAAGGCGTTCCATGTTGAAAGTCCCATTAATGTTTAAGGTCCTGTTACTCGTGATTGTGTTACCGAGCGAAGTACCATTATCAAGGTTAGCACCCCTTACCCATGTGTAAGTTGCATTATAGTTTGCATCCGTATTCACCCAATCGAAGATAGGTAAAAGGTTAAGAGGTAACTGATAAGAGAGCGAGAAGTTCTGTTGGTAATCAAGTGGAGTACCAAAGTGCTTAATGCTTGTCCACACTGAATCCTTCCATGCCTGATAACGATCCGGATAGAGGTCTTTATTGATAGGAGTGTATGGCTCTTCTATTTCTGCATGTGTTGCACTTTGGAAGTTCATGTGTAGGTTGCGCGTTAAGTCCCATCTCAACGCAAAGTCTCTGTTCCATAGGAACTGCTCATTAAACGTCAGTGGGAGCCGGTCATGACCTATTGACTCCATGTCACGTTCTTGTAGTTCGTAATAGTTGCGAACCATTTCTGTATTGAAGGTAAGGTTCTGTGGTAACCAATTCAAGCCAAAGCGACGTAGGATATCAAACCATTTTGAACGGCTCTTGATCAGTCGTTTGAATGGCTCCCAAGGTCTGTAAACAGGCGTCCAGTTATAGTTCAATGCTCCACGCCAGTTGTCTTCATTCTCATAGACAGTCGTTTCGCCTGATGTGTGAGAGTGTGAATGGCTATACGAGAAAGAGAAGTTTGCGGGGTCGTATGGCATAGGATGATTCTTTGTCTGTATGTCAACACGCACATTCGATAGCGATAAGTTCGTTGTCAATCGTTTGGTAATTGCAATCGACTTAATCGAGTCTCTCTCCTGCTTGTTACTAGCTCCTTCGAGTGCATCCCCCAACTCCATGTCGGTGTCGAGTGGGTTATATTTAGGTCTACTTTCGCTCTTTGTGATACTATAATATAATGGTGCAGAGACCTTCGCCTTGTCTGGGAACAGTTTACCTAACTCCAGACTCGTAGTGACAGACACGTCTGTCTTTGTTTCTTGTTGCCGTTCATTTACACCCTGCTCCAAGCCTCCAAAGCCATCAGTACTATGACTTGCATTGATATCAACACTACCGAAATCGGACAACTGGACGTTCAACTGCCCTCTTGCAGCCCATCCACCCTCGTTGTTAAACTCCTTTAGACGCAACTCATTGACCCACACTTCGCCACTCTTCTGGCTGCTGGAAAGGTTGCGCACACCGATAATCATAGTCTTAACCTCACCCAGTGTTGGGTTACCCATGATACTTACTTTGTTGGCAGGGTGGTCAGTATCATAGACAGAGAAGACGCGGTTGAAACTAGCTCCACCAGTTCCACGTGCCTTGTTACGCTGCTTCTTGACGGAAGTGAGTAGGTGCAAAGGAATATCTAACATGTTCTCTATAGGCCAAACCAGCCGTTGATCCTGTGGGAGATACATGTCGTAATTACTTTTTGGAGCGGTTAGCTTTAATGGAATTTCATATTCGTAATAGTTGTTCTTATAGTCTGATCCCAATCGAATGAACACTGCCAACTGATCATCACCGAGGTTGGTTGTATTCTGTTCGAAGGCATTTGCGTGTACAAACATCTGTAGACGCTTGTATTGGCGCAGGTCAAGTGTTGTGTTCTTATATACAGCTTTCGATTCACCCGAGCTTAGATTATTAACTACCAAAGATAGCGCTTGCTCGTTTTCCTCTACTAGTTGAGGCTGACTCGGATCCTGTCCTCGAATGATACCAGGCGGTAAGACATAGTTGACGGGAGCCTTATCTCCATTTTCTTCAAGGCTCACCGTACTCACATTCATCGTACCAGTATTGGGTACACCACTGGTTAAGTTCTGCTGATACTGACGCCATTTGCCACTGACAAGGTCGAAAGTGGCAAAGCGGAGAACGATTGGTTTGCTGAAACCCGTGAGGAACATGCGCATGAAGCGGATACTTGTAAAGTCGTTGATACCCCCCACTCGTTTCTGAAACTCCTCTAGTGGAATGCGGAAAAGATACCATGTAACAGGCTCCGAACCACCTTTTCGCAAGGATGCTGATGCCACTCGCTTGTCCACAATGAAGTTTTGTCCGACATTGAGATCCTGTGGTCGAATGCTAACATGGTATTGGTAATACTTCTCGTATTCGTTCAGTGTATAGTCTTGATTGATATCCTCTACATCAGGAGTGGTCTTGTAAGACGTGTCATAACGCTCGTTATTATTCTCATTGTCAGGTGAGTTGCCTTGTGGGTTATTGATTCTTTTATAGCGTTCAAGTATCGATGCACGTTTACGATCCCAATCCGAACCACGGAAATAGTGGTAGTCATCATTGGCAGGGTCAGCCCATATAGAGTCAAACACGGCCTGATTAGTGTTGGCACGGGCTGCAGTAAGGAAGTTCTGATAGGCTGTGAACTGTCTTTCTTCTTCATCCGTCAGGCCATTGTAGCCCACATCTTGCTTGGCACGACTGCCTGCTGACGTCGCAAAAGCATACGTGATGGTAGATTGTGTAGGGATTCGTCCCCACTGAGTCGTCGTCCATGAGTTGCTACCATCTACTGGCATACCACTCTCATAGAACTTCTTTCCATCCTTCAATATATCTTCAGACACCTCGCCGAGATCGATATAGAAGTCGCCACCATACTGGTTGGCATTAGCTTGTCGATTGGTATATATGAACGGATCAAGCATCCAGAACTCCACATACTCGATGTTGGCTGTCTGGAAGTCGTTCGTGTCCAACTTACGCATCATACCGCCCCATGTTCTGTTAGGGTTGGTGAGGTGACCATTAATGTCAATATTAGGATTGAAGTTATAAGGTCCTCGTTCTGATGGATAAAAAGCCAAATTCAGTATTTGCAAGGTTGAGATGGAACCGCTATAGTTACGATCTCTGTTAGGGAAGACTTCGGTAATTGGAATCTCACGAACGTAGTGATTCGATAATTGTTCGAGGTCGCTTTTGATGTGACCAGGCGTTAGTGAACTACTACGACGTGTGAAGAGAGGGTCAATATTGTACCAAGCTAAGAGACTTCTGTTGTATCCACTCCTTAGAGTAGTCTTATCTGTTGACTCGGAGAAGTCGGATGGTACACTTGAAATCACCCATGATGTAGGTTGGCTAACATCGATTGCATTCTTCGTACCTTCAAAGTCATCAAGGTAAGAAGCATGGTCTTGTGTACCCTTACTCTGCCCTGCCAACAACTGTGCGAACTCGGCAGAGAAGGTGATATATGATGGTTGAGTGACATGCAAGAAAGGTATTTTATTGAGCATGTTGGTCAACCACTGGCTCTCTTTCTTCCAGTTTAGATTAAGTCCCCAAATGGTGTTGTTGAGTGGTTCCGAGCCCATATTCACCTTTGTGGTGAGTGGTTGTTCGGATAAATGCATGAATGTTCCACCTATTTGGAAGTCCTTTGAGAAATCATACTCCCAGTTTACTCCTATCATAGTCTTGCGCTCCTGTTGGTAAGCACTTTGACTTTCGAGGGAGACATTGACGGCTGTTCCTGCATCAATAATACTCTGGTTGAGGATTGTAACTTCTCCCGCACTGTAATCAACGCTGTAGTCAGAGCCTTCATTAAGCGTTACTCCACCAGCAGTAACCACCACGGAACCTTGAGGAACATTGTAGGCACCAAGCGAAATAACGTTTGCTGCCGTACCACGATATTGTCCCACGAGCATGAATTTATCCTTCTCTGCAATCTGCTTAGCGGTTGTCTTTGTCGAATTATATAGTTCCGAGAATGTGTACTTATCGGCTACTGCAGCCGTAACACCTTTATCAATAAGTTTCTTACGAAGCCCTGCGCCGAATGGTTCCGCTAGTGGGAAAAAGACGCGCCCATTGCTTATTGTGTATCCTTCTACATAATCGAAATAACCATTCGGATGCGGGTTGTTATTGTTATCTAATCGGTCGGCACCAAGCAACTTAATGATGGGTAAGCTCTTAACTTGTGGTTCGGGTATATAAGAAAGGTATACACCTGTCGTATCACTTTGATATTTAACATCAAGGCGAAACTTATCCTTCTCAATGTTAGTCGACAGGTAATAAACATTCTTCATCATCAATCCCCAGTTACCTTGACTAGGGCTGTTATTGGTGTTCTTCAGCGACTTTACGAATAGAGCCTCATTGATATCGGTGCGGTCACTGGCAAATTCTCCCACTTGATAGGTCACTCCACCGAATGTATATTCGTATGCAACGGCAAGCACCTGGTCGGTTTGTAGACCACTACGAAGCGATATGTAACCCAAAGCAGGGTTCACTGTGTACTCCGAACTATTGAGTAGTCGGGCATTAGCAATCTTCTCGTAATCATTACCACCCACAAGTCCTGCGCCATCCAAGATGCCTGTCACTTGATCAATATTGCGTGCGGCAGGGTAGCCTTGAGCGATAGTGTTGTATTCAGTGTTTGCGTTGTTCGTTGGTACTTGGCCAATTCCTGTACCCCAAAGATCCGTTCGGCTCACTCGTTCATTCTCTCCCAAATCGGTAAGAGCAACGATATTACGAGTGTTACTTGTCGTTCCGCTCTTGTTTGTTACCCACACTTCAACACGGTTGATAGTGATACCTGTCTTCAGATTAGGCAATGATTTCATTGCTTCATCATAGTGATCTCGGAAGTATTGAGATAAGAAGAAGTGACGGTTCTCTTCGTATTCTGCGGCATCAATCTCAAATGGTGTCAACTGCTTTCCACCCCTAGAACTAACGCTCTTATTCGAACTCTTCTTTTGAGATAACACCGTTTGTAACTTCAATTTACCGAATTGCATGTCCGTGCGAATGCCGAATAAGGCCGAAGCTCCTTGCACAAGAGAGTTGTTAGAAGGGAATGTTACGTTACCACCCTCAACCAGTTTGATGATCTCATCCTCCTTTCCTTCATACTTCAACTTGAAGTTCTGCGTGTCAAAGTCAAATGTCGCATCAGTGTTGTAATTGAGGTTCATGTTCACTTTATCGCCCACTTTACCATTGACATTGACGTTAATTTTCTCGTCAAAGTTCATCGCTGTGGTCTTACGATTGCGTATTGGCAATGACGGATTATCAATGCTTTTGAGCGTCGCACCGAACTTCAGTTCTGCAGTTCCTTGTGTTTTAATACGTACACCACCTGGTCCAAAGATCTTCTCAGCCGGTCCTAACGAGAAGTGCATATCGGTGAAGTCGAACTTCTCCTTGCCCTTTTCGCGTAGTATCTCTTGGTTCTTTGAGCGATAGTAATCCGTGAAGCTGCGTTTCTCTGTCCACTTCCGATACTCTTCAGGTGTCATCATTATTGGTGCCATCACGTATGTATCACCAATCTTGTTACCTATGATATACCGATCAAGCGAGTCGTTATACTCCACCGTTTGTCGCATGTTCTCGGGGCGGATGAGATCGGTAGAGTTCTCCCTTAGATCATCATAAGTAATAGGAGAAGTGCGCTGCACTTTCCACCTTGGATGCAATAGAGAGTCGGGGATCTTCTCCTCATCTATCTCCACCTCAATCGGTTTCTTCTTCTTGATCGTATCGTTTTGTGTTACAGAGAAGATGCTCTTTATCGGTGCAAAAGATAAAGCCATACGTCCCCAGCTTAGTAGTGTGACACTACCAAGAAGCATGATAATAATGAGGAATATGTAATGTTTTCTTTTCAAGAAGACGAGTGGTTGAAAGCCTCCCTAAGCTCCTTTACGGAGAAACGTGTAGGCTGCTATGTGTGATGAAAGGCGTTTGTAAGCGGTAATCACGCCCCTCCCTTTGGGGGAGGGGATGGGGGAGGGGCTTTTTTACTTAATCATCTTCAACGCCAACTTAACCACCTGTTCCACAGGAAGGTCAGGTTGTTCGGTAAGGATACTCACGACAACCTTTGCAGAAGGAGCTGGTGAGAAGCCAAGCATAGTGAGTGCACTAACGGCCTCATCCTTAATCCCTGTATCAACAGCAGGTGTACCAGGAGTGTTGCTAACATGCAACTCGTCAGCAATACCACTTTGCATGATCTTATCCTTGAGATCGACTATAATGCGTTGAGCTGTTCGAAGACCAATACCCTTAACAGTCTTCAACATCTTCTCGTCCCCATTGGCAATTACGTTGCAAAGTTCGGCTGGTGTCAATGAAGAAAGAATCATTCTAGCAGTGTTCGCACCTACTCCGGAGACCGTAATCAACAATCTGTAAAGGGCTCGCTCCTGCTTGTTTGCAAAGCCGTATAGCGTGTAGTTGTCATCGCGTCCACCGGTCATAATGGCCTCATGAACATATAGTTTGACAGCTGTTTTACCCTGTATTGCACTATAAGTATTCAGTGAGATATTCAGTGCGTAACCCACACCATGTGCCTCAACGACAGCCATGGCAGGGGTTAACTCTGCCAGTTCGCCTTTGATATATTCAATCATAATCTAAAATAAATATGCCTTTTTCGGGCATGGAAATTCTGTATATACGTTCTTAATAACGCATTCCTCCTTTGTTTATTGTTACATTTGACTACAATTATTGCAATGTTCTGAGTTCCACCCAGCCTCTCCTAAGAAGCGGAGCTGCTAACGGGTGATAGTTAGGAAACGTTTCCTTTATTCCAAAATCAGGATTGGTATAAGTTGACGAGTTAACAAGTTGACGGGTTAACAAGAATTGGAAAAGGTAAAAAAGTAAATGAGTAAAGCGGTAAAAGAGTTGTTGGATCGGTTGGATATAGTGCCACAAAGTAGGGACAGACGCCCTCGTCTGTCCGCCAAA
>ERZ773006.483-NODE-483-length-18285-cov-40.9527_pt1 | contig 18285 bp, 19 predicted proteins | sample MGYA00580843_ERZ773006 | MGnify/ENA primary metagenome ERZ773006 (study PRJEB29015, sample SAMEA2738011) | human oral metagenome | biome: human oral; feature: human-associated habitat; material: dental | place: China | collected 2052 ... | reverse complement strand
ACTTACGGAAAAGATCCAGAGGTTCAAGGGGAGCTTTGGGATGGTAAGATGTATGTCTTTGATGAGCGCATTGCTGTTGATATCAACCATGTAGATCCTATAGTTGTCGGTAAGGATTGGTTCGATGGCACACCTTGTGAACGCTATGTCAACTGTGGTAACCCATTCTGTAACCGCCGTATCCTTACTTCAGAGGAAAATGAAGATAAATATCTCCGTGGCTGCTCACACGAATGCCGTGTTCACCCACGCAACCGTTATGTCTCTGAAAATGGTTTGAGCCAAGAAGACGTTGTCGAACGCCTTGCGGCTATTGGTGAGAGCTTGGATGTAACACCTGCCTAAGTTAAACGAGTTAAGAAGCCGAGAGAAATCTCGGCTTTTTCAAATTTCTTATTTGTAATCATTCTAAATAACTGTTATAATATTTTTTAGAATGATTCTAAATAAGGAGCAAATAAATTGGAAGATAAGAATTTTGCAGAACGTTTGAATATTTTGAGAGCTGGCGTGTTGGGTGCTAATGATGGTATCATTTCCATTGCAGGAGTGGTTATCGGTGTGGCCAGTGCGACATCTAACATCTGGTTTATCTTGATTTCAGCCCTATCAGCGATTTTTGCTGGTGCCTTTTCGATGGCCGGTGGCGAATATGTCAGTGTCTCAACGCAAAAAGATACCGAAGAAGCTGCCATCGCTAAGGAACAAGCTCTCCTGGATCGCTCACCTGAAGCAGCTAGAGAGAGTTTGTACCAAACCTTCCTCAGTCAGGGGGATTGCGAAACAGCAGCGGAAGTTAAGGTCAATCAGGCCTTCAGTAAAAATCCTATCAAGGTCTTGGTTGAGGAAAAATATGGAGTTGATTTAGAAGAAATCACAAATCCATGGCACGCTGCCATCTCTAGTTTCTTTGCTTTTTCAGTGGGTTCTTTGCCACCAACACTAGCCATCATGCTTTTCCCAGAGCCTTATCGTATTCCTGTAACTGTGGTTGTGGTTGCACTGACTTTGCTCTTGACTGGCTATATCAGTGCCAAGCTCGGAAAAGCACCTATTAAACAAGCTATGTTGCGTAATTTGACAGTAGGACTCTTGACCATGCTTGTGACCTATGTAGTTGGGCAAGTCTTCCATGTGAATGTGTAATTGTTAGTAATATGAGCCTACCTTTTAGGCAGGCTTTTTTAGTCTACTAGACCAGACTTATCCATGGTACAATAGGGCTATGCGTTTAGATAAATTATTAGGACAGGCGGGCTATGGTTCTCGCAATCAGGTCAAGAAGCTCATTCGTAGTCGGCAGGTATATGTGGATGGTGTCTTGGCGGATCGAGATAATCTTAATGTGGATGCTAGTCTTCAAACCATCACGGTTTCTGGTAAGGAACTGGAGCATGCGCCAGAAGTCTACTACCTTATGAATAAGCCATCAGGGGTGGTGTCAGCTCGAAAGGACAAGGAACACCAAACAGTCATTGATTTGATTAGGAATGAGGATCAGCGAGAGGGCCTTTATCCTGTGGGGCGTTTGGATAGAGATACGGAAGGTTTGGTGCTGATTACCAACAATGGTCCATTGGGATTTGCCATGCTTCACCCACGCTATCATGTGGCTAAGACTTATTATGTTGAGGTTAATGATATTCTGGGAGATGATGCACCTGCATTTTTTGAGTCTGGTGTAGTCTTTGAGGATGGGACTGTTTGTAAACCAGCTCAGCTGGAAATTCTCAGTTCTGCGAGCGACAAGAGCTGTGCTAGAATTACGATTTCGGAAGGTAAGTTTCATCAAGTGAAAAAGATGTTCTTGGCTTATGGGGTCAAGGTGACCTATCTTAAGCGTATCTCTTTCGGAGAGTTTAAACTTGATGAAGGGATAGCAGTAGGATCCTACCGAGCGTTAACGGAAGCAGAAAAGGTGATTTTGCGTACTTATCTGGGCTAGTCATTTCTTCCTACTAAAGTATGATAGGAACTTTCAATCTCCTGATAGGTCCATCCTATCACTAGGCTTAATACTGTAAGGCCCATAACGACGGTCTTTTCTAGGGGTATAAGTAAAACTTATGACATTCTATAAGTTTTTTTAATTTCTCAAGCCTTGTTTCTGGTGGTATGATGGAATCAATTCGATTGAGAGTTTTAAAAAAGGATTGACAATCCAAAACTGATCAGAGAGGGAGGTTCATTATGACAGAAGCATTTTACGATCATTTAGCAAAGACGCGTCATCAGATTCACCAACATCCAGAGGTTTCTGAGGAGGAGCATGAGACGACAGTCTTTTTGAAAGCTTATTTGAAAAATCTAGGTATTGAGCCTTTAAATTATCCCTTGAAGACGGGACTCATCGCTGAGATTGGGTCAGGTCATCCGATTATTGCTTTGCGTGCTGATATTGATGCCCTACCGATTAAGGAAAAGACAGGACTTCCTTATGCCAGCGACAATGGGGCCATGCATGCTTGTGGTCATGATTTTCACCAGACCTCTCTGCTTGGAGCTGCTCAGCTTTTAAAAGAAAGAGAAGCAGAGCTTAAGGGGACCGTTCGCTTGATTTTCCAACCGGCTGAGGAAAATTTCCAAGGGGCTTATCAGGTCATTGAAGCGGGTGGTCTTGACGGTGTGTCAGCTATTATCGGTTATCACAATAATCCTCACTTGAACCCTGGTCAGATTGGACTTCGCTCTGGTGCTATTATGGCAGGCGTGGAGCAGTTTAGGGTTGATGTCAAGGGTGTTTCATCCCATGCGGCCCGTCCTGACTTAGGTGTGGATACGGTCTTGGTTACTACGACTATCATTAATAATTTACAGCAAATTGTGGCTCGGACGGTATCGCCCTTTGAATCAGCTGTATTGTCAGTCACTCATATCGAAGTTGGAAATACCTGGAATGTTCTTCCAGCAGCCGGCTTTTTCGAAGGAACGATTCGTACCTTTGAACCTAAGGTTCGTGAAGCTGTTATTGCTCGCTTTGAAAAGGTTGTTCAGGCGACAGCAGACCAGTTTGGTGCTGAGGTAGAGATAAGCTGGGGCAATTCACCTTACGTGACCTACAATGACCATACTCTCACACCACTCATCTTTGAAAATTCTAAGGCCTTCGCAGAAGTGATTGAAACGTTGCCATCAACAGGCGGAGAAGACTTTGCGGCTTATCAAAAGGAAATACCAGGGGTCTTTGCCTTTGTCGGCTCTAATGGTGAGGAGGATGCCCCAGACTGGCATCATGATGATTTCCTTGTGAAAGATGAGGCCTTGCCTGTAGCTGTTAATTACTATGTAGAAAACGCTCTTTTCCTCCTTGATTATTTTAAGGAGCAAGACGACTGACTATTCCCTTAATTGGAATTACTAGTAATGAAGAACCTGTTACGGAAGGAAGTCCAATCATACAGAGTTTCTCTTGAGTCATAAGCAATTAGCAGATCAAGGACTCTTAGATTATTTTGTTAAGAGTTTTAAATAAGGCTTTAGGACTTTACATTGGTACCACTTTTGAAATTGAAAAGGAGGACGTGCATAAGGAAAAATACTCTTTTGATCATTTAGTTTACACTTAAGAACCCAGCCACTTGGTTGGGCTCTTTTGTCGTATTTTAGAAGCAAGATTTCAGGATTTAAAAAGTAGGGAAGATTTTTAACTTGCTATTTTTGAGCCTTTTATATAAAATGAAAGCGTCATCATGTCAAATCCCGTTTTAAAGAAATTATATCTGATTAATAGGCTACTTTTAAAGTCTGCGAGTAAAGAAAAACGCAATCGCTTGTCCGACTCTTGTTCTGGGAGATAAAAAAGATCTGGTTCTATGAGTGGATGGTGTGAGAGAACTTGCCAACAACATTCCCCGTGCTTCCTATTATGAATTTGGCAAACAGGGTCACGCGGCCTTTATCGAAAGTAAGCAATTTAATAAAATTATATTAGAATTTCTGCGAGAAAACGCTTAGGTAGTGGAATTATGGAAATCTATTAAAAATAGATGAGAAAGGGGTTACAATAAAAGCTGTAGCTTTTTTATTTTCCAGTTCAGATATGTGCAGTCTGAAAAATTAAATGATAGAATGGCAGTATATAGGAGGATACAGAAATGGTAAACTATGATTTGATTGTTATCGGTTTTGGTAAAGCCGGTAAAACTTTGGCTGCTAAGATGAATGCGGCTGGTAAGAAAGTTGCTGTCATCGAGCGCAGTAAAGCTATGTATGGTGGTACTTGCATTAATATTGCGTGTATTCCAACCAAGACTATGATTGTTGCGGCTGAGAAAGGCTGGTCATTTGACGATACCATGAAAGAACGTGGTGCGGTGACTGGTCGTCTTAATGCTAAGAATTATAAAATGTTGGCAGACAATGGCGTTGATGTCATTGATGCAGAAGCACATTTCGTGTCAAATAAGGTTATCGAAGTGGTGGCTGGTGATGACCGTCAAGAGCTTACAGCTGAGACTATTGTCATCAATACAGGTGCTGTGTCTAATGTCTTGCCTATTCCTGGCTTGACAACAACTAAGCATGTCTACGATTCAACTGGTATTCAGACCCTTGAAGCCTTACCAAAACGTTTGGGTGTCTTAGGTGGTGGTAATATCGGTCTTGAATTTGCTGGCCTTTATAACCGTTTGGGAAGCCAAGTAACTGTTTTAGATGCAGCGACTAGCTTCTTGCCACGTGTGGAGCCATCTATTGCTAAGTTGGCCAAGGAATACATGGAAGAGGACGGCATTGTCTTTGAGCAAGGTGTTAAAACTTCTGAAGTTAAGAATGATGGCGATGAAGTTGTCGTTGTTACTGACAAAGGTGAGTTCCGTTTTGATGCACTCCTCTATGCGACAGGACGCAAGCCTAATATCGAACCTCTTCACTTGGAAAATACTGATATCGCCTTGACTGAGCGCGGTGGTATCCAAGTCAATAAACATCTGGAAACAAGTGTTCCTGGTGTCTTTGCAGTGGGTGATGTTAATGGTGGTCTTCAATTTACCTACATCTCACTAGACGATTTCCGTATTGTCTTTAATTACTTGACAGGGGATGGTAGCTATAACCTTGAAACACGTGGAGCTGTTCCAACCGCTATGTTCCTCAACCCACCTTTGGCACAGGTTGGCCTTACTGAAGATCAAGCCAAGGAACAAGGCTTGCCAGTAGCAGTTAAAGAAATGCCAGTGGCAGGTATGCCTCGTGGTCATGTGAACGGTGATTTGCGTGGAGCCTTCAAAGCTGTGGTAAATCCTGAAACTAAGGAAATTTTGGGAGTGACCCTCTTTGGTCAAGAATCCCATGAAATTATCAATTTGATTACCCTAGCTATGAACCATGGTATTCCATATACAGATTTGGCTAAGCAAATCTTCACTCACCCAACTATGGCTGAGAACCTAAACGACTTGTTTGCGATTTAACATGAAAAGAGCCGAGAGGCTCTTTTTTAACGTAGCAAAATTTTTTTAAGACTTTCCTTAGGTGAGTACGGTCGTCAGCGACCTTCTTCGAAGTTCCATGACTCATTTTTGAGCCCCTTCACTTTTTAATTTCTAGGCTCGGGCTAAAACAGTTTCCCGAACTGTTTTACTCTCAAAAATTCCGAGTTTCAGAAACTATTAAGCTTCAGGAACTTTTCTCACAGCGGAAAGTCTTGTAAAAAGTAAATCTCAAATCATAGTTTAATCTATTTGATAAATTCTATAGAAATGTTTGGCCAGAATGTGTTCCAATTTTTCTTTTTTACTCTCTCGTTATAGACCATTTGTCGGTCCTTGTCTGAAAAGTAATGCGGTGTGGGTGATACTCTGAAGTTAATCAAATCGTCTGTTCCAAAAGGAATAAATACTTCTAGTTCCTGATTGTCATTTAGTCTAGCAGCTATGGCAGTACATTTTTCGGGAAATTTTGAAACAGCATCTGTAGAGCTGAGATACTTTTCAGTATTAGGGCTATGTATATTCATATAATACTGATTTTTTATTTCCCAATTGTATTCAGGATATTTTCTCTTTATTTGATTTTCTATTTCAACAGTTTGCTCATATGATATATTTTTATCAAAGAAAATGACATCGATATCTGAGAAATTGATATTTGAAGATGTATTTCCGGTGCTTAAGTAGTCCCAAATATAATTGCGTAAAGTTCCAGCACAAAGCCAACAGTCATTAAGTTGGAAAGAGTGGATAATCTTTAATAGTGCCATTAGTTCGGAGTTCTGTTTAATTAGTTTTTCGACATCAATCATTTTTTAACCTCATTGGCATTGTACTAGTTTAAGATAGAAATATCAATTTAGGACCATATCTCTAATGCAAAGCGACACTCTAGGTTAGATGTCGCTTTTTTTGCGCTTTGATGATAAGATAGAAGTGCTATAAGAAAATTCTTTAGATTGGTGCTCTTTGTCTCCTTTGAATGCTTGATAGACCTTGAGTCACCACTAGAAACTGTATGAAAAACTTAGAAAGATACTCGTATGCCAATTGGTCTGTGGGTGTGTATAACTTATGACTAAGAAAGTAGGAGTGGGCAAGGCCCACAGTAAGATTATTTTGATGGGGGAGCACTCGGTTGTTTATGGCCATCCAGCCCTTGCTCTCCCTCTTAAGGATATTGAGGTTGTCTGTCAGATTCAGGCGGCTGATACTCCTTTGACGCTCAAGGCTCAGGATCCCTTGACGACAGCGATTTTTTCAGCGCTTAATTATCTGGAAATCAAGAATCAGCCTATTAGCTATGATATTTCGTCTAGCGTCCCTGAAAAGCGTGGCATGGGGTCATCTGCTGCAGTGGCCATTGCGGCTATTCGTGCGGTTTTTGATTATTTCGATCAAGAGCTTAGCCAGGAGACCTTGGAAATGTTGGTTCATCAGGCGGAGACCATAGCCCATAGTAAACCGAGTGGTCTGGATGCTAAGACCTGCTTGAGTGACCAAGCTATCAGTTTTACTCGTAATATTGGTTTCAAGGAAATTGAGATCAATCTAGGTGCCTATCTGGTCATTGCTGATACGGGCATCCATGGAAACACCCGTGAGGCTGTGGAGAAGGTTGAGGCTATCGGGCTAGATGCCTTATCAGATCTGAACCGACTGGGCGAATTAAGTCAGCAGGCAGAACTAGCCCTCAAAGCCAAGGATCAAAAGCTTCTTGGTCAGCTCATGTCTCAAGCCCATAATCATCTTAAATCTTTAGGTGTATCTTGTGACTTGTCGGACCTTCTAGTAGCAACTGCTCTGGATCACGGTGCACAGGGAGCAAAGATGTCAGGCGGAGGACTGGGTGGTTGCATTATTGCCCTAACAAGTACCAAAGATCAAGCCCAAACGATTGCTAAAAAACTTCAAGAAAAAGGAGCCGTAAACACGTGGATAGAAAGCCTGTAAGCGTCAAATCGTACGCAAATATTGCTATTGTCAAATACTGGGGTAAGGCAGATGCGGAGCGTATGATTCCTTCAACCAGCAGTATCTCACTGACTTTGGAAAATATGTATACGGAAACCAAGTTGTCTTTTCTGCCTGAGGATGCGACTTGTGATGTCATGTATATCGATGATGAGCTCCAAGGGGAAAAAGAAACAACCAAGGCCAGCAAGGTCTTAGATCTCTTCCGTACCAATCCAAACCAACATGTCAAAATCGAAACATGGAACAATATGCCAACAGCAGCGGGTCTATCATCAAGTTCTTCAGGTCTTTCAGCTTTGGTCAAGGCCGCTAACGAGCTCTTCCAAGTCGGAAAAACGCAGTCTGAATTAGCTCAAATTGCCAAGTTTGCCTCAGGCTCATCATCACGGTCTTTCTTTGGTCCATTGGCAGCTTGGGACAAGGATAGTGGTGAGGTTTACCAAGTTGAAACAGACCTCAAATTGGCCATGATTATGCTGGTTTTGACAGATCAAAAGAAACCTGTATCAAGTCGTGATGGTATGAAATTGTGTACCGAAACATCGACCTCCTTCCCCGAGTGGATTAAACAGTCTGAGCAGGATTACAAGGATATGTTAGGCTACCTCAAGGCTAATGATTTCCAAGCGGTTGGGGAGCTCACTGAAGCTAATGCCCTTCGTATGCACCAAACCACAAGTACGGCTAACCCTCCATTTTCATATCTAACGGAAGCCTCTTATCAGGCTATGGACAAGGTTAAGGCTCTCCGAGCCTTTGGTGAGCAATGTTACTTCACTATGGATGCAGGACCAAATGTTAAGGTGCTTTGTCTTGAAGAAGACCTGGACCGTCTGGCAGACCACTTCCGTAAGGATTATCAGGTCATCGTTTCACGCACCAAGGAGTTGCCAGATGCTTAAGCAGTCGGTCAGTCGAGCCAGGGTAAAAACAGGTGGAAAACTCTACATTGCTGGAGAATATTCTGTCTTAACACCGGGACAGACAGCCCTAATTCAATTTATTCCTATTTTTATGTCAGCAGAGGTTAAGGAAGCACAAACTACCCAGTTGACCTCAGACATGTTTGACTACAGTGTGGGCCGTGAGCCAGACGTAAATTACGCCCTCATTCAAGAGACTTTAAATACTTTTGAGGCTTATTGTGGTGAGAAGTTGCCCGCTCTGGACCTTTCCATCACAGGAAAATTAGAACGAGATGGGGTTAAATTTGGTATAGGCTCATCTGGTTCAGTTGTGGTATTGACCCTTAAGGTCTTGGCAGTAGCACTTCAGAAAGACCTATCCAAAGACAGTCTCTTTAGGCTAGCTAGTTACACCCTCCTCAAGCAAGGGGACAATGGTTCTATGGGAGATTTAGCTTGTATCATATACGAGACTCTGGTTTCCTATCGCTCCTTTGACCGTGCAAAAATAGCTGAGCTTATAGATCAAATGACTCTATCCGAACTTTTGGAAATAGACTGGGGTTATCGTATCAGTCCTGTGGTGTCAGTCCTAAAAGCTCGCTTCTTGGTGGGATGGACCAAGCAAGCTGCTATCTCAAAAGACATGGTTAAAATGGCCAAATCTCGCATATCAAGCAAGTATTTAAGTGAAACAGAAGTTGCCGTCCAAAATGCCATCAAGGCACTGGAAACAGGAAATAAGAATTTGCTTAAGAGCAGCCTTCAAACAGTTAGTGACCAGCTAGAATCATTGAGTCCAAATATTTATGTAGACAAGTTGAAAAAACTCAAAGAAGCTGAACAAGGGCTTGATGTTATCGCTAAATCCTCTGGAGCTGGAGGTGGTGACTGTGGTATCGCCTTTGTATTTGACCAAGCTAGCCGAGATGCTCTAGTTGAGCGATGGCAACAGGCAGGTATAGAGCTTTTGTATGAAATTTAGGGTCAGTTTAGTAGATATAATCACGCAAGAAAGTAAAGAAATAACCTATGACAAATCGTAAAGACGATCACATCCGTTATGCCCTCAAGTACCAGTCGCCCTACAATAGTTTTGACGATATGGAACTTATCCACAAGTCTCTACCGACTTATGATTTAGATCAGATTGACTTGTCCACACATTTTGCGGGACGAGATTGGAAATTTCCCTTTTATATCAATGCCATGACAGGTGGTTCGGCCAAAGGTGGCGCTGTCAATCGAAAACTAGCTGAGGTAGCCAGCCGAACAGGTATTCTCATGGTGACGGGTTCCTACAGTGCTGCTCTAAAAGGAGAGGCACCAGAATCCTTTGACTATCGTCAAGAGTTTCCAGACTTAGACCTTGCGACCAATATCGGTGTTGATAAGTCTGTGGACCTGGGGCTTAAGACGGTGGAAGCTATGGATCCAGTCTTTTTACAGCTCCATGTTAATCTTATGCAGGAGCTTCTCATGCCTGAGGGAGAGCGTATTTTCCATACTTGGAAGGAAAATGTGGCGGCTTATGCACAGAAAATAGAGGTTCCTCTAGTGCTTAAGGAGGTCGGCTTTGGTATGGATGTGGAAACCATTCGTTACGCCATGTCTCAGGACATCAAAACTGTGGATATCTCAGGTCGTGGTGGAACTAGCTTTGCCTATATTGAAAATAGTCGAGGCGGCAACCGAGATTACCTCAATGACTGGGGACAAAGCACCGTTCAGACCCTCTTGCAAGCCCAAGACCTTCGTGATAATGTGGAAATCCTAGCCTCTGGCGGAGTGCGCAATCCACTTGATATGGTTAAATGTCTGGTCTTAGGAGCAAAAGGCGTAGGTCTATCGCGAACAGTCCTTGAATTGGTGGAACGTTATTCTGTGGATAAAGTTGTGGCTATTATCAATGGCTGGAAGGATGACCTTCGTCTCATCATGTGTGCCCTTGATTGTCGGACTATTGATGAGCTCAAATCTGTAGATTATATCTTACATGGCAAGTTACAAGGGACTTATGTCAAACAAGAGAAGTCATAAAGGTGATATCACTTTAACCCGGTAAAGGATAAGTAACTCTAATCTTGTTTAGATTTGATTTAAACGAGCATTTAACGAGACTTTCCGCTGTGAGAAAAGTTCTTGAAACACTAGTGTTTCAAGAACTCGGAATTTTTGAGAGTAAAACAGTTTGGGGAACTGTTTTAGCCTGAGCCTAGAAATTAAAAAGTGAAGGGGCTCAAAAATTAGTCATGGAGCTTCGAAGAAGATCGCTGACGTCCGCACTCACTTCAGGAAAGTCTCAAAAAAGATTGTTTTAAAAAGAGCGTCAGCTCTTTTTTCAATACCGTCCATTCTGCCAAAACTTTCTTATTTATGGTATAATAGGGCGATTATAGATAATCAGACGCCGTTAAAAACGGTTATTCTGAAAGATATATTTTCTCATAAATGAGAAATTGTGTTTTTTCAAGCTCTCCTTTCTTGAGTTGGCCATCCCAGTGGGAAGATAAGGTCCTGAGATTTGGGGCTCAAGGTTAAGACCGTCACGAAAGAAATCATTACAAAAAAATATTAAGAAGGAAAAAGAAAATGAGTAATTACGCTATTATCCTTGCTGCGGGTAAAGGAACTCGCATGAAATCAGATCTTCCAAAAGTATTGCACAAGGTTTCAGGCATCACTATGCTTGAGCATGTTTTCCGTGCAGTTTCAGCTATTGAACCAGCTAAAAATGTTACTGTTATTGGTCACAAGGCTGAGCTTGTTCGTGAGGTTTTGGATGGTCAATCTGCCTTCACTATGCAAACAGAGCAGTTGGGGACAGGTCACGCAGTAATGATGGCTGAAGAAGAGTTGGCTGGACTTGAAGGACGAACGCTTGTTATCGCTGGGGATACACCTTTGATTACCGGTGAAAGCCTTAAAAACCTTATTGATTTTCACGTTAATCACAAAAATATTGCCACTATCTTGACTGCAACTGCCGACAATCCATTTGGATATGGCCGTATCATCCGTAATGAAAATGGTGAAGTCATTAAGATTGTTGAGCAAAAAGATGCAAATGAGTTTGAACAACAGGTTAAAGAAATTAATACAGGAACTTATGTCTTTGACAATAAACGTCTCTTCGAAGCACTTAAAAATATTAATACTAACAATGCTCAAGGGGAATACTATTTGACGGACGTCATCTCTATTTTCCGTGAAAATGGTGAAAAGGTAGGTGCCTTTACCCTTCGTGACTTTGAAGAAAGTCTTGGAGTTAACGACCGTGTTGCCCTAGCTACGGCAGAAGATGTTATGCGTCGTCGTATTAACAAAACTCACATGATTAATGGTGTTACTTTCCAAAATCCAAATGCGACATACATTGATGTAGATGTGGAAATTGCACCGGATGTTGTGGTTGAAGCTAATGTTACGCTTAAAGGACAAACTAAAGTCGGAGCAGAGTCAGTGTTGACCAATGGGACTTATATTGTTGATTCAACTATCGGTGCCAATACCGTTATCACTAACTCAATGATTGAGCATTCAGTGGTTGAAAAAGGTGTTACCGTTGGTCCATTTGCCCATATTCGTCCGGATTCATTGCTCAAAGAAGGCGTTCATATAGGTAACTTCGTCGAGGTCAAGGGTTCTACTATCGGTGAAAACACAAAGGCTGGTCACTTGACCTACATTGGTAATGCGGAAGTTGGTTCTGATGTTAACTTTGGTGCAGGGACGATCACTGTAAACTATGATGGTCAACATAAATTCAAGACTCAAATTGCTAACAACGTCTTTATCGGAAGCAATTCAACCTTGATTGCACCGCTTGAAATCGGGGATAATGCACTTACAGCAGCTGGTTCAACCATTACGGATAATGTTCCAGCTGATAGCGTAGCCATTGGACGTGGCCGTCAGGTCAATAAAGAAGGCTATGCTATTAAGAAACCTCACCACCCAAGCCAACAAAAGTAGGCTTAAGCTCATCTAAGTCTTGCTTCTATTGAGGAAATGAATTAGATTGGGCTCATAGATTAAAGGAGTCAAGTCATGGAGTTTGAAGAAAAAACACTCAAACGTGAGTCAAAATTTAAGGGACATATTTTTGAAGTTGCAGTGGATGAAGTTCTCTTGCCAGACGGTAAGACAGCAGGCCGTGAACTGATTTTACACAAGGGAGCAGTGGCCGTTTTAGCTGTTACCCCTAAAGGGAAAATTATTATTGTCAAGCAATACCGTAAGGCTATTGAGGCGGTTTCCTTCGAGATTCCTGCGGGTAAACTGGAAGTCGGTGAGGCTGGCGATGAGATGGCTGCAGCAGCGCGTGAACTTGAAGAGGAGACTCAGTATAAGGGTGACCTTAAATTGATTCATGAGTTTTACACAGCCATTGGTTTCTGTAATGAAAAAATTAAACTCTATGCGGCTACAAACCTCCAGCCTGTTGAAAATCCACGCCCACTTGACGAAGATGAGTTTCTTGAAATCTATGAGTTGACTTATGAGGAGTGTATGGAACTCGTAGCTTCAGGTGCTATTCAGGATGCTAAAACCATCATTGCTCTCCAGTACTATGCACTTCATTTTGGAGGAAAATAAGTTATGAGTAAGCCACTTTTGACTGACGATGTCATTGAGCAGGCCAAGCGTGGGGAAATTGACTTAGAGGATCATACTTATTATGAGGACTATGATCAAGAGTTCTACGATGAGGACTATGAAGCTAATTATCAGCCCTCTGCCTACAAGAGCCGTCGGATTGAGAATGCTAAACGCAATCAATTTCAGCACAAGCTTAATCGCATCCTCTTTTGGGTTGTCGTCCTCTTGATTATTCTCTTCATTGCTGTCTTTTATTTCTAGAAAGTATGTGAGTTGGAAAGATGTATATGCTAATCTCAGATAAGATTACAAGCTGAAAAGGAACTATATGAAAATCGGAATTATCGCTGCCATGGAGCAGGAATTAGTGCTTCTAGTGGAGCAATTGGAAAATAAAGTTGAAGAAATTGTTTTAGGCAACACCTACTATACAGGACGATTGGGTAAACATGATGTTGTTTTGGTACAATCAGGTGTAGGGAAGGTCATGTCAGCCATGTCTGTTGCTGTTCTGGCAGATCACTTTGAGGTTGATGCCCTAATTAACACTGGCTCTGCAGGAGCAGTAGCACCTGGACTTAAAATCGGAGATGTGGTTGTGGCATCAAAATTGGCCTATCACGATGTTGACTTGACAGCATTTGGCTATGACTATGGCCAAATGTCTATGCAACCACTCTACTTTGAAAGTGACCCTACCTTTGTAGAGACTTTTGAAAAGGTCTTGGCTCAAGCCTCTATCGACTCTAAAATTGGTCTTATTGCGACTGGTGATAGCTTTATTGCAGGTCAGTATAAGATTGATGCTATTAAAGGGCACTTTCCAGAAGTCTTAGCCGTGGAAATGGAAGGAGCAGCCATTGCTCAAGCTGCACACAGTGTCAAGAAACCTTTCATCGTTATTCGTGCTATGAGTGATACAGCAGCCCATGACGCTAATATTACCTTTGACGAATTCATTATTCAGGCGGGTAAACAATCAGCAGCTATCTTAGTGGAGTTCCTCAAAGAACTTGCTTAAGTAGTACAAATGAGTTTTAAAGCTCACCTTCTTAATAAGGTTAAAAGCTACTGTCATTCTTAAGAGAATGACAGTTTTTTCTACTATGAATTTATATAAACTCCTTGATGTGACTGATGGTGCCAGTCCTATTGAGTTAAGGGAAACTACTAATGATGTCAAGGGTAAGATTATCTTTTCAAATCTCTCACTTAGTAAGCCAGGCGTCTATCATTATCGTGTGACTGAAGTTCCAGGAAATGATGAAAATGTGGTATATGATAAGCTAGAAGCTAATATTACTATTCAGGTTATTCATGAAACTGTAGATAACTAAGTTAAATTGGTTGCCAAAGTTGCCTATCCAGAAGACGGTATCTTTAACAATAAGTTTGTGACTCCAGCTAAAGCTGCTATTCAGATCAGCAAGGAATTGACTAAGGCAGGTGTTAAGCAAGATCTAAAAGCAGATCGATTTCAATTTGTCCTTAAAGATCGTTTTGGAAAAGTCCAAGTGACTGTTACTAAGACTGTGGCTGAAAAGGAGAATCTGCTTGTAGCAGCGGTTCTCCTTCCTTTGGATATGGAATTCAACAATAGTTTCATTCTACTAAAACCTCGAACAACAACTCCACCTACTCCACCGGTGACACCAAAATCAGCTAAGCCAGTTGTATTCTCTGAGAAATCAGGACCTCAACTTCCAGAGACTGATCGAGCTAATGATACTGCTTTGCTCGCCCTAGGAGTGGCAGCAGTCATGTGTGTAGCCGTATAGACATCGTCGCTGTAAAGACGTTTAAGACGATGGTCTAAAAGATCGAGAATGCTCGATCTTTTTTGTGCTTTTCTACCCTATCTCATTAAATGAGAAATCAAGATAAAGTTAACTGCAAGATGAAATTTCGTACAAATTGAGCTATAATTATGAGTATGAAAGTTCTACTTTATCTTGAAGGAAAATCGGTTCTTGAAAAATCAGGAATCGGACGGGCTCTTCACCATCAGATGCGTGCCTTAGACTTGGCGGGGATTCCCTATACAACAGACATCTTGGGTGATTATGATGTTGTTCATATCAATACTTATGGACCACGCAGTTTGATGTTGTTACATGCCGCAAAACGTCGTGGAAAGAAGGTCATCATGCATGGTCATTCGACACGTGAGGACTTTGAAAATTCATTCATTGGTTCTAACTTCATGGCGCCACTTTTTGGGAAATATTTGGCCCACATGTATCAAAAGGCTGATTACGTGATTACGCCATCTGAGTATTCCAAAAAATTGATTCAGTCTTACGGAGTTACCACACCAATCATTGCTGTTTCAAACGGGATTGATCTGAAAAAATACGGCAAGGACCCACGCAAGGAAGAAGTTTTCCGAGATTACTTTGGTATCGAGAAAGGACAGCCAGTGGTTATTTGTGCAGGTCTTTACTTCCAACGCAAGGGAATTGAAGATTTTGTCAAGGTTGCTGAGAAGATGCCACATGTTCGTTTCATTTGGCTAGGCAGTATTAGTAAATGGCTAATTCCTAAAAAGATTCGAGACATTGTCAATGGTAAGCATCCTGATAATGTCAGCTTCCCAGGTTACTTCAAGGGAGCTGTCTTCCAGGGAGCTATGAGTGGTGCTAATGCCTTCTTTTTCCCGTCCTATGAGGAAACCGAAGGAATCGTAGTGCTAGAGGCCTTTGCCAGTCACCAACATGTGGTTTTGCGTGATATTCCTGTTTATGAGGGCTGGGTTGATGAGAAATCTGCCTCATTTGGTCACAATGTGGATGAATTTGTAGTGGCCTTACAAGATATTATCGATGGTAAAGTGGACAAGCGCGAAGCAGGATACAAGGTTGCGGAAAGTCGCTCGATTGATGATGTCGCTCAAAAACTTGTTAAAGCCTACAAAGAAGTATTGGAGATTTAAATGCGTATCGGATTGTTTACAGATACCTATTTTCCACAGGTATCAGGTGTTGCTACTAGTATTCGCACACTGAAGACGCAGTTGGAAAAAATGGGGCATAGTGTCTTTATCTTTACTACGACTGATAGAGATGTTGACCGCTATGAAGACTGGCAGATTGTTCGTATTCCTAGTGTGCCTTTCTTTGCCTTTAAGGATCGCCGAGTGGCTTATCGTGGTTTTTCTAAGGCTCTAGAGATTGCAAAACAGTACAAGCTTGATATTATTCATACGCAGACAGAGTTCTCCTTGGGGCTTCTAGGGATTGCCATTGCGCGTGAACTTAAGATTCCTGTTGTACACACCTATCACACCCAGTATGAAGACTATGTCCGCTATATTGCCAAAGGTATGGTCATCCGTCCAAGTATGGTTAAGTACATTGTTCGTGGCTTTATGAGCGATCTGGATGGGGTTATCTGTCCGAGCGAGATTGTTTATGACCTTTTACTCAAGTACAAGGTTGCTGCTGAAAAACGGGTCATTCCAACAGGCATTGAACTTGAGAAATTCCAGCGTCCAGAGATTACTGAGGAAGATGTGTCGGACTTGAGAGCCAAGCTTGGTATTTCCTCAGATGAAACCATGTTGTTGAGCTTGTCTCGTGTCTCTTATGAGAAAAATATCCAAGCAGTTATGGCGGCTCTGCCTTCGGTTTTAGAGGAAGAGGACAAAGTTCGGTTAGTTGTTGCTGGCGATGGACCTTACCTACCAGACTTGAAGTCCCAAGCCAAGAAACTTGGTATTGAGGATAAGGTGGTTTTCACAGGTATGATTGCACCTGGCGAAACAGCTCTTTACTATAAGGCTGCTGATTTCTTCATCTCGGCATCAACCAGTGAAACTCAAGGTTTGACTTATTTGGAGGCCTTGGCGAGCGGCACACCTATCATTGCTCATGGAAATCCTTATTTGGATAATGTGATTACGGATCAGATGTTTGGAACGCTTTATTATCATGATAATGATTTAGCTGGGGCCATTTTGGAAGCGGCTATAGCAACGCCGGAAAAAGATGAGACAAAGTGGGCTGAGAAGCTCTATGAAATTTCTGCGGAAAACTTTGGAAAACGTGTCTATGAGTATTACTTGGACCTCACGATTTCTAAGGATTTCCATAATGATCTTAATGGTGAAGGTAGCACTATGAAACGCTTGACCCGTATGGTGACTTATTTGCCAACTAAGGCTATCACCTTGCCTGTCAATGGCTCTGTTCGTATCATCAAAAGCTCTGCTAAACAGGTCAAGAAAATCAAAAATATCACGAAACTTTTGGATTAGGAAAGCTATCAGATTTTCCTAGTCAGATAAAATCTTAGAATTGATTAATAAAAGAGATAATTAGCTTGAAAAATTACAGTTTCATGCTATAATAACGCATAGAGACATATCAGTCATGGGAAATCTTTCAGAGAGCGTGTGGTGCTGGAAATCACGCAGAGGACATGGTTGGGACTACTCGATTGACTTTTTATGCAAACATAAAACGGTGGCCACGTTAGAGCCAATCAGAGGTGTAAGACAGACTTATTTTTTGTCGTACACGAACTAAGGTGGAACCACGTTGCGACGTCCTTTTTGGATGTCGCAATTTTTTTTTGAGGAGACTAACTATGGGGTTGCAAGAATTAGTGGAGCGCAGTTGGGCAATCCGACAAGCTTATCACGATCTGGAAGTTAAGCATCATGATTCCAAGTGGACGGTAGAAGAAGACCTCTTGGCTTTATCGAATGATATTGGGAATTTCCAACGATTAGTGATGACCAAGCAAGAACGCTACTATGATGAAACACCTTACACACTGGAACATAAACTTTCAGAAAATATCTGGTGGCTAGTAGAACTTTCTCAACGTTTGGATATAGACATCCTGACGGAAATGGAAAACTTCCTCACTGATAAAGAAATGCAGTTGAACATTAAGACTAGGAAGTAGTCTGCTAATAAAAAGTCAATGCTTAGAAACTATGAAATAATAAAAGGAGAAAATTATGATTAACATTACTTTCCCAGATGGCGCTGTTCGTGAATTCGAATCTGGCGTTACAACTTTTGAAATTGCACAATCTATCAGCAACTCTTTGGCTAAGAAAGCTCTTGCTGGTAAATTCAACGGTAAATTGATTGACACTACACGTGCTATCACTGAAGATGGAAGCATCGAAATCGTGACACCTGATCACGAAGATGCCCTTCCAATCTTGCGTCACTCAGCGGCTCACTTGTTTGCACAAGCAGCTCGTCGCCTCTTCCCAGACATCCACTTGGGTGTTGGTCCAGCTATCGAAGATGGTTTTTATTATGATACAGACAATCAAGCTGGTCAAATTTCTAACGAAGATCTTCCTCGTATCGAAGAAGAAATGAAGAAAATCGTTAAAGAAAACTTCCCATCAA
>ERZ773006.481-NODE-481-length-18319-cov-11.5204_pt1 | contig 18319 bp, 18 predicted proteins | sample MGYA00580843_ERZ773006 | MGnify/ENA primary metagenome ERZ773006 (study PRJEB29015, sample SAMEA2738011) | human oral metagenome | biome: human oral; feature: human-associated habitat; material: dental | place: China | collected 2052 ... | reverse complement strand
AAACCATTTATGCCTCACTTTGATATAAATTATATCATATTTAAATAAGGAAATGAATCTAAGGATTTCTTTCCTTGTTTTCTTTTATAAATCCTCATAGTGCATACGATAGTGACTTATATCACCGACAAGATGTCCTTTCAATTGCTATATTTGTAATATATTCCTACTGGGCTGACGGATACGTAGAATTGACTACATGCACAGTAGCACACATCGTGTGATAGCCGACCGTCTGGGCAAGCTTTTGTTCAGATGGTCTTTTTTATTGCCTTCTCGTAACAAATGCTTCTTTATCTATATCTGAGTATATCACCTATATGAAAGGAGTTTTCTTATGAGAAATCGTTGGTTTATTGCATTAGCAGCCATTGGTTTGCACATATCCATTGGTAGCGTATATGCATGGAGTGTACTCACACGTCCTATTATGGCAGATATGGGGTTTACTTTATCGCAAACAACATGGACATTCTCATTAGCTATTTTAATGCTCGGACTATCTGCGGGCTTTCTTGGATCCTTTGCAGAAAAAATTGGTCCTAAGAAAAGTGGACTTCTCGCTATGTTATTCTGGGTAACCGGATTATTGGGTACGGCCTATGCACTTAGCATACACAATCTTACCTTACTCTATCTCTTCTATGGTATCATCGGTGGTATCGGATTAGGTATTGGTTATATAACACCAGTTTCTACACTGGTAAAGTACTTTCCAAATCGTCCGGGATTTGCAACAGGATTAGCCATTATGGGTTTTGGATTTGCTTCACTCATCGCAGGTCCACTTATGCAATTCCTCGTTGCTCAATTTGGATTAGTAAATAACTTCATTATCCTCGGTGTAATCTATCTCGTAATTATGAGCGCCTCTTCGCTATATTTGAAAGCACCTCAACCAAAACACCCAACTCGAACTACGAAAGATAAATCCACCATGTACGTTCATACCCATGGCATGCTAGCCAATGATGCCATGAAAACTTGGCAATTCGGGGCCCTTTGGTGGGTATTCTTTATTAATATTACCTGTGGTATAGGCCTACTATCCTTAGCGTCCCCTATGGCGCAAGAAGCCATTGGTATGACACCTGCAGCAGCTGCATCACTGGTTAGTATTATCGGTATTTTCAATGGTGGGGGGCGTATTGCATGGTCTACTATCTCCGATTACCTTGGGCGAGCACAAACTTACATACTATTCTTTATTATAGAAATCATCGCATTTTATCTACTCGCTCAAACCAATAGCACCCTAACATTCCAAATTTTAATTCTTCTCATTATCACATGCTATGGTGGCGGATTCTCCTGTATGCCAGCATATCTAGCTGACATTTATGGTATACGTCAACTATCGACTATTCATGGCCGTATTCTAACTGCTTGGGGATTAGCGGGCATCGCAGGCCCTATGCTCGTATCATACTTTCACGAAGCAGGATATGGCTATACTACTGCTTTAGAATGTTTTGCCGCTCTATTTGTGTTAAATACAATTATTGCTATAGTCCTGAAATTATACGGAAAACGAGAGTTACACAACTAATAACTCCATTTAAACATGAAGAAACGGCCTGACATGATGTCAGACCGTTTCTTCAATTTCATATTGCAATTAAAAAATACATTAATTAAAATAATTACAAGACGAAAGAGGTTCCTATTGGTCACCTAGGTGACTATTAGGAACCTCTAATTCATTTACTTTTATTATTGACAGCACTATATTGAACTTGAGGCCTCTAAATGGGTCCAGCCTTTGCTAATCTTCTAGAGATTGGCGGTGATCAATATGAGTACATTCAAAGTGTTATCACTCATGATTTCCTTTGGCATACTTGTAGCGACCATTATCATGGCAGCAAAGTGATTGACCTCTAGCTAAAAGCTAGCTTTCTAATCGCGGCATGAAAAAAGGCCCGACATAGAAGTCAGACCGTTTCTTCAATTTTAAACACTAGAAGCGAAGTCTGGCGACCAAACCATTTATGCCTCACTTTGATATAAATTATATCATATCTAAATAGGGAAAGAAATCAAAAGATTTCTTTCCCTATTTTGTTGTTATAAACTTATATATATTTATCAATCATGTGATTTTATAAAATATTTGCTTAGATATCCTCTAAAGTATAAATAGGCAAGTATCTTTGCGCGAATGTAAGGTTTTTATTGAGTTCTGCCCATTTCACCGCATCACCAATAACATAGATATATTCCCTTGCTCTTGTAAAAGCTACATTTACATTGTTAGTATTAACCCATTTTATAGCACCATTAGCAGAGTCGTCGCTCTGACAGCCTAACATATAAATAACGACTTTAGCTTCTTTACCTTGGAAGGTATGAACCGTACCGATATTATCATCTAGCCAGTCTTTCTTATTATCCTCTTTCGTCCAGTTCACAATATCATCACTGATGGATTTTATATACTTTTTAAAACCATATGCGACACTAGTAAATGGTGTAATGATAAAGATATCCTTAAACTTAGTATTTCTTGCTCGTAACTTTTGTATCAATTCAAAAGCAATTTGACCTTGTAGTTGTATATATCTATCTTTACCAGTGCTTGAGCCAATATTACTTGCATCATAAGTTATCCAACAGCTCTCTTTACATGGATCAATAGGCTCTTTAGGGTTCATAGTCCTATTAATCATGAACCCACCATAAGATAACTCATTAGAGACTGTAAACATTGGATCTTTACAACGTCTATGAATAACGAGTGGGCACCCTACCCAAGATTCAGAGCCATCAAGATTTTTAATAATACCTGCAAATGGATTTTGAGCATCAGCTAGGCTCTGAACAGATAACTCTTTATTTCTATACTTACCGATACCTTCACCACCAATCCTTTCTACAAACAAATCCTGTACTGTTTGTACCGGTTCAATCTGTTTAGGATCACCAACTACGATTGCTTTTTGAGCACGGAATAATGCCCCTACAAGCATATGAGGTGACGCTTGCCCCGCCTCATCAATAATGATGGTCCCCAACGAGCTTTCAGTTTTACAATTAATCAAGAACCGCTCTACTGCAGCAAAAGTGGAAGAAATAACAGGCACAGCAATCATCAAAGAATTAAGTAATGCAGGGAAAATAGTATCAAAGTCAAAGTTTTTCTGTAGCTTTTTCCTATCACTTAATGAACCCCAATACTGACTAAGTAATTGCATGTTTTTTCTGAAAGCATCACTCATAACTACAGACTTTTGTAATTGTAAGGCATCATATAGCAAACGTTCTCTACATTCATTCAGGTAGTTACACACATATAAGAAAGCCGTATGTGCTTCTGCTCTATCCGTATCAGATGATATTACCTTTGACGCTATATCATCAAAGCAATGTATCGTATCTTTACCACTAGATTTTAATGTACCTAAAATCTCTTGCTGTGTTTTTTCAGCTTCTTGAACAGTACCATCAAGCGCTTTAATATCAGCTAATAGACTATCTTTCGTATTGATTATAGAGTCACGCTCATCGACCAGCTGGTGTAATGCATCCAATTCCTTTTTAATACTTTGAAACTTTATAGTATTCTCTTCAATAGCAGATAACAATGTAGGGTTACTCATAGCTTTTAAAATAGACCAGTTAGTAGCACTCCATAGCTTTTCAATAATAGAACGTTGTCCATTATACTCTATTAATTTAGTCTCAATACTATTTTTATGCTCAATCAAGTTCAACAAATCATCATCTAATGTATCATATTTACTTAACTCTTCATTGATTGAAAGAACGTCTTCTTGTAACTGATTCGTTTTAAGATTCAACTCTTGAATCAATTTGATATTGTCTTCATATACTGTTACATAATCAAATAATGTTTTTACAAGATTATATTGTGCCTGAAACTGTTTTTTAGCACGTTCAAAAGCATCTTGAGCACTAGGCATACGCATGATAGAAGACATGTCTGAGGATAATACATCTAATGCAGGCATAAAGATATTTATATTAGATTTCTTACCAAGTCTGGCTGAAATTAGTCCCCATTGTTTATTATTTTCGGCTAAACGATCAGCCAAAAATGTAAAATATACCTCACTAGATTTGACATATTTATATTTATCATCTTTAGCAAAACAAGATAAATCGATCTGTTTATCAGAGGAATTCGGATTAAATAATGTTGACCCATTGGTTCCTTCTTCTACAGAAGAAACATTCGGTAATTCTAATGTAATATTTTCAACTGCCTTGTTGTTCGATGAAAGCACCAACATACCATATATTGCAATATCACTAGGTATATTATAGTAAAATGATGCCCCATCTCGTCCAACTATCTTTTTGAAGATATCATTTACTTGATTACTTTCACAAAACTTGGCAGCACGCTCAACAATATTATTAGCAATTATATCCTTCAATAACGTGGTTTTTCCTGTACCGGGGGGGCCATTAACAGAAAAAATATCTTTAGAATTCTCCTTGGCAATATTAACAGCAATTTGCTGCATAAATGATAAATTAAATTCAGATGGCCATCTACCAAACGGTAACACCTTTGGATTATACCATTTACGCATCTGATCCGTATCCTTTAACAAATCATAATGCTCAATATCCTGATTAAGGCTATTAATATACGTTAATACCTTATCATTATCCTTTAATGTATCAACCTGCTGTAATACTAACTGCAAATCATCGAGGAAAAAGCTAGATTTTAAATCATTAATAGGCATTGTCTCAGCTTTAACTAGCTGAATCTCCTCTGCCTGAAAACCACAGTAGCCATAAATATCACCAGCACGGAACATGGTAATACCCATAGGTTCTAAGATATGCTCTCGTAAATATGTATTAATTACACGTGCAGCATTATCAAGAGATACTTTTTCCTCAGGAAGATTAAAACTATCTTCAATTGATTTAACAATCTCATGCCAACCATCTAGCTTAATATCTTTAAACTCCACATCAGGCTGAGACATCATTTGATAAATCACCCAAATAAAAGGAGCAATTTGAAGACTTCCCTCTTTATAGTATCCCTCTGCATCAACAACAAACGATGCACTATATACATTCCCTAAATATGGTTTTTCAGGATATTCAATTTCTAGTTTATCAATGAAAGCTTCTAGTACTTCAGTTCCTTTGACTACACTTAAAAGAACAGCATGTTCATCATCTAAAACATAGACCTTTTCATCCTTAAAATATTTAATCTCATCAATAATAGCGTAATTATAAGGATCATTTGGTAACGGTACTACATACGTAGAAACACGTGAATTTGTATTTCTCCAATAAGGTTTTATTACAGACTGTTGATAAATAGTAGTTCTATCATTTTCAGTAGCGAATATAAGCTCTTTAACATACTTCTTAGGAATTGCTTTATACTTAGGAACTTCTTTCGGTTGCAAACATTCAAGTGAATACCAGTAATTTATAATTTGCTTTGCAGTATCTTTCATCTATATCTACCCTCTCATTAGACTAATGAAAGTATTATACAAGTTGAATAAAGAGATTTCATGAAAAACAAATAAAAAACAGTCAAACTGTTTCTTAAGTTACCAAATCAAAACCACCTTATGTTTCCCACTTTTTAATAGTAATTTAATAACTAGTTATAACATAAAATATCAAAAACCCACCAATAAGAAAAGTAATTCCACTAGCAACAACAGCTATAATTGTAATATTCCTCCAGAAAGTCCCTTGGTCAATCATCTTAATATTACCATTAGCTTCGTTATAGTATGTTTGTGAAATATAGGCAAATAGCCAGGAAACAGTCGAAAGAAAAGCACCTATTGAAAAAGAAACTAATCCCCAAGCAATGCCTCTAATCCAATGTTCAAATTCAGTTTCCACAATATTCCCTAAAAAAGCTAAAATGGCAATACCAGCTGCACCATTTAATAAAAGCAGTGCTTTTAATCCACCACTAGTATATTCTTTAATTAAACCTAATCCAATCTCAGATATTTTCACCTCTAATTCATTTATCCTTAATCGAAACTCATCTTCGCTCATTTTTTTATACTTTTCATAATTATCAAAATTCTGCATATTTTTCTCCTTTAAATTACTTGGGAACAGCGTAAGTTAAATGACTTTGTAATAATTCGACGCGGGTTAACCTATAAGCCTTCTGATATAGCAGAAAATGGCATCCGAGTTTTACGGTCCTCAAATATCGATGAAGATCAATTTATTACATCTGCTGACGATGTATTTGTAAATAAAGATGCAGTAAATATTCCATTTGTTAAAAATGGAGATATATTAATTACCTCTGCAAATGGATCAAATCGACTTGTTGGAAAGCATACCATAATTAGTGATATAGCAGAGAATACTGCCGTTCATGGTGGATTTATGTTACTAGCTGAATCAAAAGCCCCATTATTTACAGATGCTTTATTAAGTTCAAATTGGTATAAGAGATTTATAAATACTCATGTTGCTGGTGGTAATGGAGCAATTGGTAATTTAAGCAAAAGTGACTTAGAGAATCAAACTGTTATGGTCCCATCTGAACATGAACAAGCTAAAATTGGGCAGTGGTATGATAATATCAATCAACTTATTACCCTTCATCAGTAAAAGCCATTTCTACAAAATAAATCTCAAGCTAGTCCAGCCATCGACCGCATCACTAAATCAATGTCTCTATTTTCCATTTCTTGAATTATATGTATATATGTTTTCTGTGTCGTTGTCATACTTGCATGTCCCAGTCTCCTTGCTACACTTGCAATTGATACTCCTGCAAAGAGTAATAACGAAGCATGTGTATGTCGTAATCCATGGATTGATATGACTGGTATGCCTAACTTTTTACAATATCTTTCTAATAAACCATTAATAGTAGAATTAAATACACGCCCTTTCACAAATATAGGCTTATCAACTGGTAAGCCTTTAATCAGTTCTGAAAACTTTATAATAGTTTGCCAATCAAGCTGTATTTTTCTCACTGATGATTTATTCTTTGTTGGTAAGAATCCGCCATCACCTTTATAATCCCACGTCTTATCCACTATTAATGATTGATGTGAGAAATCAAAATCTTTTGGAGTTAATGCTAAAGCTTCTGAAAATCTCATTCCAGTTTTTGCTATTATCAATATCAACCAATCCCAATTAATTTCTGACGTCAATTTCAAATTAACTAACAATGTATGTAATTCGAACTGATTTAGATATTTAATCTTCTTAATTCTCGGTGACCTACTTTTTATGATAGCCTTTCGAGTTGGATCCCTATCAATTAAACCTTCATCCACTGCATCTAATACAGCTGCTTTTATTTGATGATGAAAGTCCATCGTTGTTTGTCGTTCATGAAACTCCGCATAGTCATTTAATAGTTGTTGATATGATATCCTATTTAATTGTGAAAGCCTAAGTTCAGGGACTAATCGCTTTAGCCATAATAGCGTTATCTCATATTTTCGCATTGTTACATCACGAATAGCACCTTCTTTATATATATGTATCCATTTTTCATAATAAATATAAAATAGTTCGGACTTTTCCTCTATTGTTAACATAGTTTTACCCCACCATTTACGCTGTTCCCACATAGAAATGGCTCTTGCTGATGAAGGGTAAGCAATTCATCAAATTTAGTTAATAGATTACTTATACAAACTTCCTCTTCAAAAGATGGACACAAGGTTGTTGTATTCTGAACTACACTTATATAATGACGTGCATGTCCTAAAACTTCAAATCGTGTAGCATTTAATCGTTCAAATAAGAACCGTAAATTATGCTGACTTTTTGATGTTAAGATCTTTATAGCAGAAGATTTTAACATATAAGGAAAATCAACATACTTTCTATCAAGGGTAAAATCATCAAAAATTATTGATGGCTTATCATATGAATTTTTCTCATTTGTATAACCTAATATAAAGGCTTTATTTGCAGTTAAGACAGGCATATTAAATTTATCATTATAATTATCTGACTTAACTATATATGCATCAGGCCTTTCATATTCAAATAAATCTACAAACTTACGCTGTTCCCAAGAACACAAAAAGAGGTAGAAAAGTCCTATTCGGTCTTTTCTACCTCTTTTCCTTACATTTTAACGCCTAATAGGGCTAATTGTTCGGCTATTTCTTTTTCAAGTTGTGCAATTTCTTGGCTATCTTGTTCAATCATACGATTGATTTCATCAAGATCAAGTTCTTCTTCTTCCTCAAATGTGTCTACATATCGAGGAATATTTAGATTGTAGTCATTCTCTTTGATTTCTTCGAGAGATGCAACGTGTGCATATTTATCAACATCTTGCCTATTTTGGTATGTTTCAATAATTTTAGTAATATTTTCTTCACTTAAATTATTTTGATTTTTACCTTTTTCAAATTCATTGCTAGCATCAATAAATAATACATCTCGATTTGTACGGTTTTTCTTAAATACAAGAATTGTTGTAGGGATGCTTGTGCCATAGAACAAATTCGCAGGCAAACCAATTACCGCATCTAGGTAATTCTTTTCTATAATAGTTTGGCGAATCTTACCTTCTGCCGCACCACGGAATAGGACTCCATGAGGTAAAACAATTGCCATTGTACCTTCATTATTTAGATGATATAAACTATGCAATATGAAAGCATAATCTGCTTTAGAGGCTGGTGCTAATTTACCATATTCACTAAAGCGTGGATCTTTAAGTTTACTTTCATTATTATCCCATTTGGCAGAGTATGGAGGATTCGCAACAACCGCATCAAAGGAACGTGGTCTATCAATACCATCACGGTCAGGACCATCTGGCCAATCACTTTCAAGAGTATCAGCATTATTTAGTGTCATATTATTATACGTAACACCATGCATCATCAAGTTCATACGAGCCAAGTTATATGTTACCGTATTTAGTTCTTGCCCATAAAAGCTAACCGCACCTTGACGAGATCCATCAGGCAATTCATTACGAACCGTCAATAGTAATGAGCCAGAACCCATTGTTGGGTCATAGACTGTGAAAGTATCAGTTTGAGATTGTATATTATCAGTAACAATTTTAGCCAAAATTTGACTAACTTCATGAGGTGTATAGAACTCCCCACCTTTTTTACCAGCATTAGCTGCAAATTTACCAATTAAATACTCATAGATCTCACCAAGTATATCTTTACCATTTTCATCTTTATACTCGATTTCGTCGATTTTAGTAACAACTGCATTCAAAGTCTTAGTTCTACCTGCTATCGTTGATCCAAGCCCAGAGTCACCAAGATTGATATAGTTAAAAATACCTCTAAAATCTGCTGCAGCCTCTTTATTAATTTCAGAATTCTTATTAAAGTTTTCAAATAATCGTTGATAATCACTAGGAATAATGGAACCATTATGAATGCTTTCAGTTAAAGAAGCCCATGTATCCTCAGGATTAATAGCATATCCTAATGTACCTGCAATATCAATTAAACAAGCCTCTAAACCTGCGTCTTCAACAAGCTCCTTATATGCCTCATTAACAGATTTTCCATCTGAAATATCAACCAAGTCATTATTAACTAAGTACTCTTCTTGATGAATGGAAAGATATTTATAGAATAAAAATGGAAGAATGTAATTTTTGAAAGAACTTGCATCCATTGTGCCACGCAAATCGTTGGCAATCGCCCATAATTGGCTTGAAATATTCTGTGCTTTTGATTCTGCCATACAAAATCTCCTTTATTAATTTATTACTTTTGTAGTACTAGCAATCATTTTATCGTCTGTTAATGGATTAATATAATAACGCCCCAATGCTAACTTAAGGAATTGCGACAAATCAGATTCACTAAGAATTATAAATCTATTATTATTAACTTGGAGAGTAATCGATTCGAAAGAGTTTGCCTGATTAATCATACTACTAATATAATCAGAATCATCTAGTTTAATTTTCGGATTATCTTTTATTAATGCAATCATTTTTAAATTGCGGGTTCCAATATCACTTGTATAACCTGATAAATCTAAACAAGTATTATTTTTGAATTCGTCTACTTCTTCTTTATTTGCTTCACGATAAAATATATCAAGCCCCTTAAAGATTTTATGTATCTTACTAAAATCCTTGAAATATAATTTCCCCTCCCCATCATAGTAAGCATCAATAGTACCATCTAATTGAATCCCATTAGGAATATTAAGTACTTTTAATTTTCTAGGACCTACTTGATTACCATTAATCTGTAAAATTGACATATTCTCAACACGTTTAGAATTTGTAATTTTTTTCAAAATCAGCTCATTAGTTTCTCTAGGTTTACTAAGTAAAAACTCCACAGTTTTAAAGCTATCATTATCAAATATATTTAAATTTGCTGTTGAATCAAATAGCCTTAAAAAAGGAGTAATGATTTCATCTTTATGATTTGAAAGATCGATAAACAACCATTCATCATTTTCACATTTTGATTCTGAATTAAACTCAATTAAGTGCACTTCATTTGTTATAGGCGAAATATATAAATGATCAATATCTGATTTTTTTAAATTTAATACTTTATATTCCCTCTTACATTTGGCTATTATCATACTACTCCTCAATTTCTATAAACGAAAAATTATTAATACGAACTAAGTTAAAATTCTCCTCAGATTTGACCCTTGTAAGCTTCAAATCTTTTCTTTTCGTATAAATACTATAGATATTTCCTTCTAAATCTTTAACTTTATATAATCGATATTTAGTTAACCAAAAAATATTAAAATAGTAAGACTGTTCTAAAAGTTTCCACCAAATAGTAAATAAAACCAAAATCAATAAAATTTGTAAATCAATTGAAAGGTTTCCAATATTAAGCATTATAACAAATAAGCCTATATAAATTGGTATAATATCTTGCTCCATTGGTTGAACTTCTTGAACAATTAATGTGTCATTCTCACCTTGATAAAAGTTACGATAACAAGACTCTAAACCAAGTGCACCAAAAAGGAATATAAAGAATACTACTAATACTATCAACCAATAATATTCCAATGATAAATTTAATGGATTGGTAAATAGATACAATATACCGCCAGCAGAAAAAGAGCTTAAACTAAGTAAGAATCGATACATCTAGTCCCTCCTAAATTTAAATAAATAATTGCTGCAATAAAGCTTTCTTCTGAAATTGTAAGTGTTCTAACTTACGCTGATGAAGGGTAATAATATTATTAATCCTATCTAAAAATTCTGAAATACATTTTTGCTCATCTTCATTAGGAATGGTAATTACAATCTTCTGACAAATATCCTGATTTAATTTAGGTTGTGCTGTACCAGTATTAAATTTAGTATAATCTAACCTTTCTAATGATTCACATATAAATTTATCTATAACACCTGTTTTTACTTTTAAAACATGAGCATGATTATTTACCCAGTATTTACCTGTAGCTATGAAGCATATTGGATAATTACGATCAATAATATTGGCTCCATCTTCACTTAGTAATACGAGATTTTCATCAAAAAGATAAGCATTTATATAATCTATTATTCCTGACGCTCCATAATAAGGATATTTACCCTTAATTCGCTCTGATTCTTTCAATGGTTTTCTTTGACCATCTAAAAAATCTACAATATCCCCCAACTTACGCTGTTCCCAAGCATCAGTAAATCCTGGGAAACGGTGTTCTGGATAACACTCCCCATTTTGGGGAAAAAGTTTCTGGAGCAAAGCTTTTTTCTTCAAATTTAAGTGTTCAATCTTGCGCTGATGAACGGTAATATTTTTATTACATACCTTTAATAATGCTACAATTTGTTTTTGCTCACTGAATGTTGGTAGTGAAATCGATATATTAGTAAACTCATCATATCCTATATTTAATAGGCCATCCATTCTAGCTCCAGAAGAAATTAACTTCCTTAACTCTCGATCAGGACGCTTTGTTGAAAAATAATATTCAACAAATAGTGCATCATGTGATTCATCAACTTTAAAGCTATGATAAACACGAGGAACTAACGCTTCTTTATACTCTTGTAATGCATATACCACACCGTATTTAGCTAACTTTGAATTACCATGATTATATGATAGTTCACCTTGACGTAATAGCGTATAGTTCTTTTGTTCGGAACCCGCAATGTTTGCTGAAAATCTATCTTTTTGATTTAGCCAACCTTCCGATGCGGATATTGTCAAAGTTGGTAAATCCATTCTTCCATCATTACCTTTTACTCGTTGTGTAAAAGAAGTCAACTTACGCCGTTCCCAATCTTCTGTAAATCCAGGAAATCGTAATTTAGGTACTCTCCGCTTTTCTTTACTCATCATAACCTCGCTTTCCTTTTATCATAACAACACTACCTTTCATTAACATAAGAATCTGCAAATTTATATAAAGCTGCCACAAGTTCATTACCATATTTAATTTTATTAAGGCTTACAATATCCGCATCTTGTGCTTTTGCTTGATATTCTGCACGTGCATCTTTTTTTAGTTTACTAATTCTACCAGTACTATCTAAATCTTGTTTACCAGCCGTATGTCGAGAAAATAGATCTAATATTTCGTCATTACTAATAACATCAATAATTCCCCATTTTAAGCGGAAATCAAAAATATCATCTTTCATAATCATTGTATTTACATCTTCAATGATTTCTAAACTAGTTAACTTTACAGGATATTGGATATCCTTTTCTTCTGGTGGGTACGTACCATTATAAATTGCATCAACTGCATTATTAATTTGTTTTGCATAATGGCGATCATCTAAAGCCATTGCAAAATCATTAATTTTTTCACGATAATCCGTAGCTGCATCCATACGTTTTTCATGAACAGCATTCATTAACGCTTCGATTAATTCAGTAAGATAGTCATAGTTAACACTAATTTGCTTTACATGTATCATACGTAGTTCAATTTGAGCAACTGGTACATCATGATTTTCAGCAATACGTTCTTTCAAATCGTTATACAGAGATGTGGTTAACATTTCTTCCTGTTCAGGTGTCATCCCAAGCAATGTAACAAGTTCATCTGGATTATCATAGTCAAACCCGATGTCTTCACCATTAACAACATCTGGATCATATTGTTTTAGCTTTGACATTCCAGCGCTATATGTACGCATAAGATTAAACATTTCTTCTTGCTTAGCTTCACTTGCAGGAACCTCTGTAAAGTTATCCGTCATATCTGCAAGACGATCTACCACTTGTTTTACTTCTTCAAATTGTTCTTTGAAAGGTTTCGCTAAAACACCACTATCAACTAAAACTTTTGTATCTACTAATGTGTCTTGTACATCAGCAGAGTGCTTATTGGCATAAATACTTAGGGCTCGATTCATGAGTTCTTCGTTTTTAGCTGGCCATCTGTAATTGACTATACGGCCCCATGGCTTTCCTTGATTATCGGCAATGCGATTAGTTCTAGAATACGCCTGAATTAGCATTGCATCCTTTAATGTACGATCCACATATAGTGTATTTAGTTGCGGTGCATCAAAACCAGTCAATAATTGATCCACAACGATAACTATATCTAAATATTGTCCATCTTGTGCTGTACGATTTAAGCGTGTTGTTAAATCTTGTGTATAACCTGATACGTCATCTAGGCCAAAACTAGTACCAAACATTTTATTGTAATGTTTCATAGCACGTAATAGACCATCATTTGTAGTTAATTGGTTATCACTATTATTAGTACTCATGCTGAAAGTAATACCAACTTTTAACGTAGGTAAACCTTGCTCTTGGCGTTCTTGATTCACTCGTTCAAATTCTTCAAAGTACATTAGTGCCATTGGTGTGCTTGGTCTATTCCCACCTACATGAGTAGTGAGCATAGCGTTATAGGCACCATCATTAGAACGGTTTCGCCAATTTTTAAAGATATCTTCCACTACCAATCGTACATGATTAGGATTATTATCATAGAAACTTGGTTCAATCATGTCATCCATATCATTGTCGGTAAGGTTAGCGATTTTACGTTCAATATCTTGTTCATTCCAATCAGGATATTGTGCCTTATAAAATTTGGGTAAGTACTCTTGTTTCATTTGATCTTCGGCAATAGTCGTTTCAAAATCCACTTTAAAACCTAATACATTTTTATCTGCAATAGCTTCGCGAATAGTATACGCATGTAACAACTTACCAAAGACCTCATGTGTCTTAGTACCTTTTTTACCGACCACCTTATCAAACATAGGTGTTCCTGTATAGCCAACCCAAGCAGCACCTTTGAATACTTTTTGTAAGTCCTCAAAGCTTTCACCACCGGTAGACCTATGTGCCTCATCGACAATAAATACAAAGTTTTTCTTAGGTACCACAAAGTCTTTACGATTTATGAGGGTATTTAACTTTTGTACAGACGTAACAATGATGCCATACCCTTTTTCATTTAATTTTTTCTTTAATGCTGAAGTATTCTCTGTTCCACCAACGGTATCAAATTGTTTACCATCAATATCAATAGAACCTTCAGGGTCATATGCCTTATAATTTGATTCAGTTTGTTTCGTTAATGCGATACGGTCAACGACAAATACAACCTTATCTACATTTGGCATGCGACTTGCCAACCATGCAGTTTTGAAACTAGTAATCGTTTTACCAGATCCTGTTGTATGCCAAACATAACCCAATTTATTAATTGGTAAATCGAAATCAGCATGTTTTAATTCATTTAAAACTGCTTTTGTTGCATATACTTGATAAGGACGCATAACCTTAAGCATTTGTTTATTCTTAGTACCGTCAAGAATAGTAAACAATGTAGACATTTGATGTGCCATTGGTATGCTAAGGAACATATCTGCAAAGGTAGTCCAATGACGAACAACCTTGTTATCATTAGGATTTTGCCATTCAAAAGCAAAGTCTTTATTAAACAAATCTGCCGTGGTATTCGCCATATATTTAATTCTATTTGGTGTCATTGCAACTAGAATTTGAACTGTTGAAAAAATATCACTGTATTGTTTCTCTTGAATATATTGATGCATTTGATTTAATGCTTCATCTACATGATGTTTAACAGATTTTTCCTCAATTTGAATAATAGGTAACCCATTAATAAGTAGCGTTGTGTCAAAACGGCGTTCTGGACGACCTGCAATTAGCGGCTCTCGCTTAATTTGACTAACTACTTGATAGACAGTATTACCTGCCCCAATTTGTTTTTGATCAAATACTGTTAAAAATACATGACGGCCATCATCTAGGTCAACCTCTACTTGGGATACACCATTGATACCATATAGAAACTGTCCTGCTTGATATGGTGTATACAGTTCATTAATTACCTTTTGAACTTGTTTAAATTCCGTATCACTTAATGGTTGTGTCAGTTGATTTTGATTTAATTGATATAAAATCTTACGGAAATTCTCCCAAAGCGCCTCTGTTGTTTTTATGTTTGGCTCATACTTCCAAAGTTTACTTTTATAAACTTTCATATTTCCATAAGCATCTACTGTATCGCCTATTTGATTAGAGTTATCTGCATTAGTAACACTCCCAGTTGATAATTGCTCAATTAATTTATTTTCAAATTCTAGCTCTGTCATATTAGTTTACTCCCTGTAACATAATAATTGCTTTTCGATATGTATTATCTGCCACACGCTGTTTTAATGCTCTTAGTCGTAATTGTTTAAAATAAATATCCCCCATAATACGTTGCGTTTCAATTGATGGTAGTTTTGGTAACTGTATTTCTTTTAATAAGCTAAGACTATATCGTACGACCTGACTTCCCTGTAGGTTTTGTTTGAACTGCTTTCTAATTTTAGGATTCTCATTAATCAAATAAGCTATAAACTTTTTATCTATTGGTGTATTTAACGGTTCCATCCGAACATAGTTTTGAGTAAAAAGATACCCTTCGTGATCACTGGTAACGAGTGTAGCCATGCCAGATATTGTACTAAATATAAGATCTCCTGCTTTAAGAGTAGAGCCTTTATATTCTGTACGAATCTGTTTTCTATCACTCATATCACCAGGCACACCAGATAAATCTTCGTACAATTCATTTTGACCATACAGAGTATAAAAGACTGCATCTTTACTAGAACTTTCCGCTAAACGATACTGGGATACCCCTGTATTACTATGAAATATATCTTTAATATACACAACTTCACCTCTTTCTCTCACCCTAAATTCATTTATTATTTATTTTTGCATGTAAAAAAATTACAACATGTACTTTATGATTAAAGTATATATTGTAATTTAGTAAAACGCAAGTATTATTTTGTAATTTTTAAAAATTATCTTTTTTCTATTGTTATCTGTTGTTCTCGAATAGATTTTAACGTCTCACCGCCCTCATTTTTCCACGTTATCAATCCATTCGATCTTTGGCCTATCAAAAATGAAATAGCTGTTAATGGTCTGTTCAGCTGTTCCCCATATATTATCATTTTACAGTAAACATAAAAGAGGTATTAGTGATTCCCTACCAATCTATAACTCATATCCACCAGCATTTTAAGTTTCTCTACATCTTTATATCCTTCAATATCCACCGAGATCCAGTGCTGTTTATTCATATGATATGCAGGATAGATTCCGCTTTCACGAATTAGAGTAGGAATTAAATCAGACTCACATTTTAGATTGACCACATCCATTAGTTCATTGGTATCTAAGCCTACTTGATGCCCTTTAATATTAAAGATGCTAGCAAACCATTTTTGATTATCTCTGCGTCGAATAACTATATACTCAGGATATTTTTCCCATGGATAGTCCACATCACAGATATATTCTTTTTGTATGTATTGGATTAATTCATTACGATTCATAATATCTCACCTCGTTTATATAGACTAACTTTAATACATATCTACGCATACATCATTTATCCTATAAAATACCAATGCTTAAATAACTTATATATAATATAATATAATATAATATAATATAATATTATATTTGACCTATAGTAGTATAATATAATTATAACGTTAAGGAGATGATACATATGAGATTTACAAAACGTATGCTCGTCATGACCTTTTTAGCCGTGACTGTTGCAGTATCTACAGGATTTGCTTACGATTACGTATGCAATGGTACTCAAGCCAATTGTAATACTAATACACAATATAACTGTAATAATATTAGCAATACAACTTGTAACAATACTAGCCAAAGTTATTGTGGCCCAAACTCTAATCCAAGAGGATGTGGCGGGTATAGAAAATAATATATCGAATACGACAAAAGCCTATAGTACTGAATATGTACTATAGGCTTTAATACTTAAAGTATATTTCTTATACTATTACTCGACAAAGTGTGTATGCTTAACGCGCCAATGTGTCATTTTATTGAACAACCAAAAGCTATAAATGCCAAAGGTAATAAAGGTGAAGAACCACCATTTAATATAACTACCAAATAGTTGTGTACCAGTTCCATCAAAGTAAAGTCGTTTACCATTAATAATCGTATTACGGCAAATCCAGCTTCGGAACATAACCTCCGCCCAAGGAAATGCAATGCCGAAGGTGCATATCGTAATCAAAAATGCTGCCAAACTATACCCGATATATCCGAGTACAGATCCTTCAAATCGAGATTCCATTTGTCCTGTCATAAAGTTTACTCCTTATAAAATAATTTAACTGGCAAGTAAGCCAACATTTTACGGTTAACTTCAACGCCTACTTTAGCTAAACCAGCGATGAAATCTTCCATCTGCATATTTCAAATAAACTCATTTATCTTATTTCTTATGAAGAGTCATATTTTCAAAAGCTGTACCATAAGCTTCTTTAAAGATATAATTACCTACAACATATTTAGGATCACCCGAAGTTACATCAACGTATTGTTCTGGAATATTGCTAAAGGCACCCAAGGCTACGCCATCATAATTAAAATCTTCCACACTATTTATCGTTGATTTCATACCAGAGCTAGCTTGTTTATCATATCGATAAGTAACTAAAACCTTGTGAATATATAAGTCAGTTCTACTACTATTATTATTTTCAACCTCATATACAACTGCCTGTACTTTATAAATAAACTGGTTCTCTTCTATTCTTTTAATAGAACTCTTGTCTACAAAATACGTAATGGCATTTTTCCCTGTAAGAATAGGAATATTATTCTTATCATTTTTAATAGCTTCCATCGATATAGCTTGGATTTGTAATGGTATTACTATACATGCTAACAATAACATAGAAAATAACTTTTTCATTAATTTAAATCCTCTCTTTTAATATTATCACACACATTATATGTATAGAATATCATATTATAAAAGTATTGATAATCTATTACTTTCACCACATAAAAAAGGACCCTCCAAAGAGAGTCCT
>ERZ773006.480-NODE-480-length-18342-cov-37.6818_pt1 | contig 18342 bp, 13 predicted proteins | sample MGYA00580843_ERZ773006 | MGnify/ENA primary metagenome ERZ773006 (study PRJEB29015, sample SAMEA2738011) | human oral metagenome | biome: human oral; feature: human-associated habitat; material: dental | place: China | collected 2052 ... | reverse complement strand
ATCTGGTCTCGCTGAAAAACTGTCTGGTTCAGGACAAGGTAACGCAAAAGATCATCAATAAGGTGGCTCGGCTTTTAGGTAAGTACAGTCTTCCTATTTATGATGAGCGTAAGACTGCTGGAGTACGTACCGTTATGATTCGCAGGGCCAGAAAGACGGGTCAGGTGCAGATGATTTTTGTGACAGGTCGCAAGCTAGACTTTTCTCCAGTCGTCCGAGACCTAGTGGCTGAATTTCCAGAGCTGGAGACAGTGGCGGTCAATTATCATACGAGCAAGTCCAGTGAGATTTATGGGGATAAGACAGAGATTATCTGGGGCGAGAAGGCTATCAAAGAAGGAGTACTGGACTATGAGTTCTCCCTATCGCCTCGAGCTTTTTATCAGCTTAATCCTGAGCAGACAGAGGTCCTCTATGCGGAGGCGGTTAAGGCGCTGGATGTGACGAAAGAGGATCATTTGATTGATGCTTATTGCGGAGTGGGGACCATCGGCTTTGCCTTTGCTAAAAGGGTCAAGTCTCTGCGTGGCATGGACATCATCCCTGAGGCCATTGAAGACGCTAAGCGTAATGCGAAACGAATGGGCTTTGACAATACACTCTACGAGGCTGGAACGGCAGAGGAGATTATTCCTCGCTGGTACGCTGAAGGTTATCGGGCGGATGCCTTGATTGTCGATCCGCCGCGAACAGGTCTGGACGATAAGTTGCTAGAGACGATTGTCCGCTATGCACCTGAGAAGATGGTCTACGTTTCCTGTAATGTTTCAACTCTGGCTCGCGATTTGGTCAAGCTATGTCAGGTCTACGATGTCCACTACATCCAGTCGGTTGATATGTTTCCCCATACCGCTCGGACAGAGGCTGTAGTGAAACTACAAAAGAAGGAATGCTGAAAATCCTTGATTTTACGCAGTTTTTCAAGCATTTTGTATTTGTTTTTTGAACTAGATATTAGAAATTTTACTCAAAAGGAGATTTGTTGAAAAATGGATAAATTTTTCAAACTGACCGAAAAAGGGACAGATGTCCGGACAGAGGTTTTGGCTGATCTGACGACCTTCTTTGCCATGTCCTACATTTTATTTTGGCTTCAAGCCAGTTTTTCTCTGCGAGAAAAACAAGAAAACCACCAGCTAAGCTGGTGGCTGCCAAGGCTTTGAGCTTTCATTTCTTTTTCCTGGTATAATCTACTTGTTCAGGTAAGACAAAGGAGGAAAAAGAAATGGCTAAAACCAGTTACAGTTTATCACATACCAAATGGATGTGCAAATATCATATCATCTTTACCCCCAAGTAAACCATTTACTACAAAATAAGACGAGATCTCATTGAGATTTTTCGTCATCTATGTCAATACAAAGGTGTGGAAATTATTGAGGGACATATGATGCCAGATCATGTTCACATGCTTGTCTTGATTCCTCCAAAACTTTCGATTTGCGATTTCATGGGATATTTGAAAAGCAAGAGTGCTTTGATGATATTTGATAAACATGCCAACTTAAAATATAAGTATGATAATCGAAAGTTTTGGGCGAGAGGGTACTATGTAAGTACCGTTGGCCTCAATGAAAAGACAGTTGCCAAATATATTCGCGAGCAAGAGAAAAATGACATTGCTCTGGATAAGTTAAGTGTCAAAGAGTACGAGGATCCGTTCTCAGATGGTAGTTTTAGAACAAGATAAAAGCCCGTTTTTACGGGCATTAGTCAAGTAATCATAGCATTAACCTGAACGAAGTTCAGCGAACGTCTTTAGACGTTGCTGGAGGGAAACGGCTTATAGCCGATGTACAAACCACCCGTTTTCACGGGTGGTTATGACTTATTCCATATAATGTTATTGCGCCTAGTTCATTGGCAAATAAAGCTATTGAAGTATATTTACAGTACTTGGATGGGGAGTTTTCTGCTGAAAATAGATTGATATCAGTAATATTTTTTTCAAAAAATATTGATTTAATCCAATCAGATAATAACTCATCAAAGAAAAATATATGTCGCATTATTTCAACAACTTGTAATCCTGTAACTTTAGGTTTAAAGAAATTTCCAATGACTATTTCAGTCGGTGATTTAATTGTTTTTAACAACTGTGGAGCATATACTAATTCTATGTCAAATAATTTCCATGCCTATGAAAAGCCAAAAATTCTATTTGAAGAATAATTTTATTATCAATATTAAGGAGAAGTCATTGATGGATTTTATTGATACAAAAAAAATAATAGATAATATATTTTATATGTTGGAACAATATAAAAAGTTAAATAAAAGAAAGTGGATACTTCCAATTATAACTATTTTTACAACTATTGGTTTATATCTGTTTAATCTATTTTTTCCTGTTTTCATTATTAATTTTTTAAATAATGGTTATGAAATAAAAGTATATCTATTATACTGTATGGTTTTATTACTGTTTTACACTTTTTTAGATTATTTAAAGATTTATGCGGAGGAGTCATTAAATATATATTTGACTCAATTATGGAATCTGCATTTTTATAAATGTAAACAGTCTAAGATTACAGATATCCCATTTGATCTGTTTATAAAACCTGAAATAAAAAGTGTGATTCTAGGAGCACACCTTGCTCTTAATAGAAATATTAACGTAAATTTACTAGCATTTTACAGATGCTTAACCAATGTTATAACTTATGGTATTCTTTTTATTATATTAATAGTGATAGGATTTAGAGTTAATTGGGCTATAATAGTAATATTATTTTCCGCATCTCTGCTTGATTTACTACTAGTAAAGAGATTAGATATAAAAAGGTTAGAAAATAAAAAGGAACAGATTAAAGTTGAAAAGAAAATTCGATATTTATTCCAAATCTTTGAGAGGTCTTCATCTTTCAAAGATATTATATTAAACAACTATTTTAGTAAAATTTCAAAAAAATTAACAGATGTTATTACAGAAAAAGTTTTCAACATTGACACTATACAAAAACGTGAGTTAAATAAAAATAATTTTATTACATTAGTAATAGTTTTCCGAAACATCGCAATTTTCGGTATATTATTTTTTCAATTTATCAATAATACACTTTCTTCAGAAACTATAATCTTAATCATAAACTTATATGTTATCTTTGATGGAATTTTTTTTAATATAATAGAAAACTGGAGAAATTTGTTATTTTCATTAGAAAAAGTAAGTGATTATAGGAAATTAATGGAATTATCTAGAGAAATAGATAAACCAGTGGAAATTAATACAGATGTTAAGGAATCTGTTATAGATACGATTGAATTTAAAAATGTATATTTTAGTTACGATAGTACCAAGAATATTCTGGAAAATATATCTTTTTCAATAAAAAAAGGTGAAAGAATAGCTATTGTTGGAGAAAATGGGGCAGGGAAAAGCACGATAGTCTCATTGTTATGCAAACTTATTTCTCCTACATCAGGAAATATTCTGATAAACGGAGCAGATTTGGAAGATATTCCAAATAGTGAACATTTTAAAAAAATATCAAGTGTTTTTCAAGATATTGTTTTGTTACCTACTACTATTCAAAAAAATATTACTTCGGATGAAGAAATAGATTTTAACAAATTAGATTATGCCCTTAGTATTACTGTTTTTAATAAAGTAATAAAGAAACTACCAGATAAACTAGATACAACACTTGTTTCTAGTGTCAATTTGAACAGTATTGATTTATCTGGAGGAGAGCAGCAAAAATTATTGATGGCGCGTTCTGTCTATAAGAGCGGTGACATACTAATTCTAGACGAGCCAACTTCATCTTTAGATGCAGTTTCAGAAAACCGTTTGTACGAAACTTATTTGGAGATGACAAAAAATTCGACATCTATATATATTTCTCATCGATTAGCATCAACAAAATTTTGTGATAAAATTCTTTATTTAAGTGGTGGTAAAATTACAGAACAAGGTACACACGAAGAATTAATGAGGTTAAATCAAAGTTACGCTAAGATGTATAAGATTCAGAGTGAGAGATATTCCGATTAAAGAAAGGCACTGATTATGCATTTAATACAAAACATAAGATTACAGTTGAATTTTATCGGTTCTATTTCACCAAAGTACTTAAAATTTTCCTTATTGAGGGCAACTACAACATCTGCTTTAAGTGTTTTAGAAATCATACTTTTTACCTTACTTGTAAATATCTTTACAAGTAATAGCAATTATAATGGTTTAAAAAATCAGATTGTTATTTCAATTATTACTATAAGTTTACTTTCTTTATTAAAAAATTGGCTAACATATAAGTTAGGAATCATTGAGAATAGTTTTCATAGTTTATTAGAGCAACGTCTTTACAAATTAAAATTAGATCTTCCATATCAAAAAATAGATGATCCTCAATTGAATACTAAACGTGAAAATATTCTTAAGTCTTTATTTGCAACAGACAACGGTATTGACACATTCGTTGCACATATAGAAAAATTCACAAATTCATTCCTTACAATTGTACTGTCAATATTTTTTGTTTTACGTCCGATGTATTATGTATTTAATGTTAATATTTTTTGGGGGGTAATAATTTTGTCAACAGCAATTCTTGTTGTTGACGCATCAATAAAAAATGGTGATAATAGTCAAAGAAAAATTTTTGAACTATATAGGAAAGGTTCGCAGCATAACAGTTACACAGAGTATTATAATAATGATTACTTAGAAAGCGAGTCTGCGAATAAAGATATTAGGATCTATAATCAAGCCTCAATGATTTTAGATGAGATTATGGAGAAGTCGAGAGTGCCCTGGATGAATATTGTGGTGGGTAAACATTCGATATTAAGAAAACATAAAGGTTCTAATTCGATTTTAACAAACATTTTTAAAATTGAATTATATGGTGTATTGGGAATAATCGCCTCTTCAGGACTCATATCCGTTTCTTTATTGTTTCAATCTATAATGGCTTTTGAAAAAATCTCCCTTTCATTTATTTCTCTTTTTGCTTATTATAAAGAAATAAAAGGTGATATTTTTTATAATGACGCTTTATTAGAATATATTGACGAAGTTAGTATTGAATCTCAAATAACAAAAGACAAATACAAAATTGATCTGTCTAAAGGTTTAAATTTTGAATTTGATTCAGTCTATTTTAAATATCCAGGTGCAGATAATGATACGCTTATTGATATTAATTTGAAGATCAAAAATGGAGATTTGATTGCTTTGGTCGGGGAAAATGGTATGGGTAAAAGTACTTTTATTAAGCTTTTGTGTCGCCTGCTAAAGCCAACTAAAGGAGCAATCTATTTAAATGGGATTAATATTCAAGATTATGATGAATCCTATGAAGAACTATTTTCTGCAATTTTTCAAGATTTCTTGATATTCTCCTTTAGTATTAAAGAAAACATAGTCATGAATCAATATTTTGAAAAAGAAAGATTTGATTGGTCTTTAAAACAAATTGGTATGTATGAAAAAATTCAAAGTCTCCCTTTTAAGGAAGATACATATATAAATAAAAATTTTTGTGAATATGGAACAGGATTTTCTGGGGGAGAATTGCAGAAATTAGCAATTTGCCGCGGGATATACAAAGAAGCACAAGTGTTTGTATTAGATGAACCAACGTCTGCATTTGATGCGATATCTGAACAAAATTTGTATGAAAAATTAGCTAGAGATATAAAACCAGAAATATCAATTTATATTTCGCATAGATTATCTTCTTGTAAAAATTGTAATAATATAATTGTATTACATGATGGTATGATAGTCGAACGAGGAGAACATAGTATTTTGTTAAATAAAAAAGGAAAATACTATGAGTTATGGAAGTTACAAGCAAAGCATTATGTGAGTTGAACAGAAAACAGTCGATAGTAATTATACTGTTAATTTGGGGATAGAAAGAATATATCCTTTAACACACTTGCAAGAGGGGATATTATATCATTACATCTCAAAAGAGACTAAACAATATGTATCACAAGATGTTTTTGAATATGTTCTTAAAAAATATCCCATACTTAGTACTCGAATAATATATGAGAAATTAAACGTACCTGTGCAGATTATTCTTTCAAAATGTGATAATTCTTTTAATTCATACATTAATGATATCGGCTATAATGATAAATTAATCACAGAAGCAAAAAACAAAGAATTGAAACAGATCGATAATCTTGTAAAAAACTCTTTATTTAATCTCTGTCAAGTAAAATTCAATGATAGAGATAGTAATGATGCAAACGATGATGAAAAATTGTCTCCTCAGTCCATGGACACCACGGACCGAGGCAGTGGTGAAATTGTCCAAGAGGGAAAGCTCTCGTTTGAGTTAATCGGAAACGGCTCGCTAGAGTTGATAAAATCATTCTAAAAAGGACTTAGTTTTCTGTAATACAGAACTAAGTCTTTTCTTTTGTCAATACTGCAATGGTTTAATCGGAAGAGTAAGCTAGGAAGGTTAGTCTCCACCTCAATTAGTCACAAAAAGAGAACACTCGACAAGTGTTCTCCAATGGTAATCGGTTATATTAGAATAAGCCAAAGACTAGGACTGCAAGGACGGCACCAATGATTGGTCCGACAACCGGAATCCAAGCATAGCTCCAATCGCCATCACCTTTGTTTGGAATCGGAAGGAGACTGTGCATGATGCGAGGTCCTAAGTCACGAGCAGGGTTGAGGGCATAGCCTGTTGTTCCACCAAGTGAGAGACCAATTCCGACAATCAGTGTTCCAACTGCAAAAGTGCCAATGCCTGCTTGCAGCTTATAAAGTCCTAGAGCGAAGATAGTGAGTACAAGAACAAAAGTTCCAAGGATTTCACTAATCAGGTTAGAGAAGGTATCTTTGATAGCTGGTCCTGTGCTGAATGTACCCAGAACGTTAGCCGGATTTTCTTCAGCTAGATAGTGAGGTTTGAACTGTAGGAAGACGAGGAACTGTCCGACCATAGCACCTGCAAATTGAGCAAGGATGTAAGGAAGAACAGATGCCCAAGGCAAATCACCTTTCAGAGCTACTCCGATAGTTAGGGCAGGGTTCAGATGGGCTGGGCCAAGGTTGCCAGATACAAAAGCAGCGATGGCAACGGCAATCCCCCATCCCATGGTAATCACAATCCAACCTGAATTGTGACTCTTGGTTTTGGGAAGAACTACACCTGCAACGACGCCATTTCCCAGAAGGAGCAAGAGCAGTGTTCCTAAAAATTCGCCAAATATTTCTTTTATCATTTATGTTACTCCATTTAAAAAAAGGGGTGGCAGACAGTTCTTGGTCTACCGCCTCTTCTCATATTTTCTATTTTTTTAATTCTTCTAAATCGTTATTTGCAAGGGCAGCTTGAACATCATTTCGATAAGTTGCTTTTTCTTCTTCTGTCCAGTCGTAGAATCGACCCATTTCATCCAGAACAGGCTCTACAATAGCATCTAAGCTATCCCGCATAAAGAGCATGTGATTTGTCCGGCGAAGCAGGAAGTCGACTGGGCTGAGTGCTAATTCGTTACGCATAGCATAATGCAGTGACAAGGTATCCGCTAGGCTGAGACCTGGTGCTTGCTCGATGCTGTGAGCGAGGGCAAAGACTTTAGGAGCATTTGAACCGTAAAGGTTTGCAAGATAGAAGGCTTCTTTGCTGTCTAAGCCGCGTGAGACACCAAGTTGAGCAAAGGCTTCGATTTCGGAATCCACATTTGCTGGATTGAGCTCTCCGCCTGAAACAGGGTAGGTCTTAGAGTTGATGAGCTTGAAGCTGCGGTCAAATTCTGCTTTGAGGATTCCAACGACACGCTCCATAGCGCCTTCAGCCATCTTACGATAGTCCGTAATCTTACCGCCAGCAAGGGTCAAGAGACCATTGTTATCGCGTTCTAAGCTGGAACCGCGAGACACGGCAGATGGATCCAAGTGTTTTTCAGAAGTGCTGCTTTCGAGTTTGGTAACAGCCGCTTCGACATCCTCACGGGATTTTTCTTTGGCAAGATAGCTTTCAACAGTCGCAATCAGTGCATTGAAACTTTCGTCGCTAATGGTACCGTTGTTTCCGCCGTTGTAGTCAGAAGCACTGTTTCCTGCAATCAGAGGACGCAGACCTGCCCAGCTACTTTCGATGTCGTCAATTGAGATCTTTGCTTCTGGGAAGCGATTATTGACAATGCCCAAGAGGTAATCTACATCTTCCTGAGTCACTTTTGGATGCTCTAGGTCGCCAGTATAGTCAGTGTCAGTCGTACCAAAGTAGGTTTTATTTTCACGTGGAAGGACAAAGACCATCCGGCCGTCTCCCAAGCCTGTATCAAAGTAGACTGGCTGAGAAACCTTGATCTTGCTAGAGTCAACTACCAAGTGAACACCCTTGGTTGGACGCATTTGTGAGTATTGCTCACCGTCATTTGACAGATTGCGTACCTTGTCGCTCCAAGGTCCAGTTGTATTGATAACTAGGCGAGCCTTGATTTCAAAGACTTCATCAGTCAAGAGGTCACGCGCAACAACGCCTGTAATCTTTCCAGCTTCATCAAAGAGGAAGCCTTCTGCCTTGACATGGTTGGCAATCAGGGCACCGTCTTGGTTTGCGCGTTTGATATTTTCAATTACGAGTCGAGCGTCGTTGTTGCGGAAGTCAAGATAGACACCGCCACCAACCAGACCTTCCTTCTTGAGTTCAGGTTCCCGTTCTAGCACTTCTTCCTTGCTTAAGACCTTGTTGGCAGCAGGAGTGTTGTTAACACCAGCCAAGAGGTCGTAGAGGTCCATAGCCACTTTGAGGCGGAAGAGGCTGAAGGTAGCGCCTTCTTCTTCATAGACAGGCAGAAGCATTGGGTCTGGTTTTGGAATATGAGGGGCAATTTGCTGTACCACAGCACGCTCAGAAACTGTATCTGAGACCACCTCTACGTCGAATTGCTTGAGGTAACGAAGGCCACCATGGACCAGTTTGGTAGAACGGCTAGAAGTCCCTTCAGCAAAGTCCTGCATTTCAATCAGACCGGTCTCCAGGCCACTAGCTGCCGCTTGCAAGGCTACCCCAGCACCAGTAATCCCTCCGCCAATAATCAGGAGGTCCAGGGTGCGTTCCTGCATTTTTTTTATCGATAATTCACGTGTTTTCTTTGAAAATTCCATAATTACACACTTTCTAACTTAGTCATTTCATGCTTCTACTGACTGGATTATCAAAATATGAATCAGTATCAGTCGTCGATTTCTGCAAAGGCTTGAGTTGCCTTAACGGCTTTTTTCCATCCTTTGTAGAGTTGTTCCTTGCGGGATTCATTCATAGATGGTTCAAAGAGTTCTCCAGTTTCATTGAGAGTGCGGAGTTCGTCCAAGTCTTTCCAGTAGCCTACTGACAGACCTGCCAAGAAGGCTGCACCGAGAGCAGTTGTTTCTAAGTTTTTAGCACGGGCAATATCGATTCCCAAAATGTCAGCCTGGAACTGCATGAGGAAGTTGTTCATAGCAGCACCGCCGTCGACTTTGAGGACTTGAATAGCAGTCTTGGCATCCACCTGCATAGTGTCAATGATGTCGCGTACTTGGTAAGCGATGGATTGAAGAGTAGCCTTGATAAAGTCTTCCTTGCTGGTTCCGCGGGTCAAGCCAAAGACAGATCCACGTGCATTTTGATCCCAGTAGGGAGCGCCCAGACCTGTAAAGGCAGGTACGACATAGACTTCGTCATTGTTGTGAGAATCTAGGGCATATTTTTCAGATTCTGGTGAATTTTCAACCATCCGAAGACCGTCGCGCAGCCATTGAATGGCACTTCCTGCGATAAAGATAGAACCTTCTAAAGCATAGTAAACCTTGCCGTTGATACCGTAGCCAATAGTTGTTAAGAGGTTGTTTTCAGACAGCTGCATCTCTTCACCAGTGTTCATGATGATGAAGGAACCAGTTCCGTAAGTGTTTTTGACCATACCAGGCTCAAAAGCTAACTGTCCAAAGAGAGCTGCCTGCTGGTCACCAGCCATACCAGAGATTGGAACTTCTCCACCGTAGAAATGGAATGGAGCAGTCTTACCATAGATTTCTGAGTTAGAGCGAACTTCAGGAAGCATAGCCTTTGGAATGTTGAGGATTTCCAAAATCTCATCATCCCATTTAAGATCCTTGATGTTATAGAGCATGGTACGGGCTGCGTTTGAGTAGTCGGTCACATGAGCCGCGCCGTCCGTTAATTTCCAAACCAGCCAGGTATCGATGGTACCAAAGAGCAATTCGCCCTTTTCAGCTCTTTCTTGTGCTCCCTCAACATGGTCCAAAATCCAGCGAACCTTGGTAGCAGAGAAGTAAGCGTCAATAATCAAACCAGTCTTTTCATGGAATTTTTCCACATAGCCTTGGCTTTTAAGCTGTTCAGCCAGAGGAGCAGTCTGGCGAGATTGCCAAACGATAGCATTGTAGATAGGAAGACCTGTATTCTTATCCCAGACGACAGTTGTTTCACGCTGGTTGGTGATTCCGATGGCTTCGATTTGGTTAGGTTTGACTCCACTTTCGATGAAGGCACCGGCGATAACGGACTGCACAGAGTTCCAAATTTCATTGGCATTGTGCTCAACCCATCCAGCTTGAGGGAAAATCTGAGTAAATTCTTTTTGACTGGAGCTAACTTTTTCTCCTTTTTTGTTAAAGATGATGGCGCGGGAACTAGTAGTTCCTTGGTCGATAGCCATGATGTATTTTTCTTGTGACATGAACTGTCCTCCTGGTAAAAATCTTGAGGATGTTTCCTCTACAGTAACTAGTATATAAAATAAAACGCTTTCTTTTTTATCAACTTTTTTTAAATTTTAAAAAAATCTGAGGAGATTGTGCGAAAATCACAAAGAAACCTGGATTTCTCCAAGTTTCTTAATGAAATATCATGTGACGGATTTGTGCTAAATCTTCCAAATCCAAGTCATTTTTTAAATAATAGATAGGAACCTGCTGGGCCTGATGGATGGGATTGTTGGTGATGATGAGGTCATAATTTCTGGTAAGGTCATAAGATTCAATCGTAATAAAACGATTATACTCTAAGTACCGTCTTAAAATGGCCGTCATTCTGGAAACAACGATAAAGCTATCTGTCAAGTCCATGCCTATCTTGATGACTTGACCGTCGTTTTCAGCAATGTACTCCATCAGCTGGAGCCATTCCCACAAAACCTTTTTATCCAGAGATGTTCCCTGCTGGAAAATAGGCAGTTTGCTAAAAATAGTGTCTGCTACTTGTCGATAATCGTATTCGCTCCACAAGTATGGGTGGCGCAACTCCAAGTTGTGCTTGTATTTGTCTTGCAATAGATAGCCTTTGAAAAGAAAGACACTGGCGCAGAGCTGGCTTAGTTCGTAGGTCACCTGATCCTCAATATAGTCCCCTAGCAAGTTCTGGCCCTTCATCTCTTGAATCAGTTGCGTAATCAGACTGGCAATTTCACCGCCAAAGCCCAGAATATACTCCATGGTGTGCAAGGGTAGAACCCGATGGGAAAGCAGAAATGAAAAGAAAATCATCATTTCCTCGTCTTCCTGACTCAGAGTGATGTGCTGTCCGGCAAAGAAATCATTTGTTCGGCGATGCAAGCGTTGATAGAAGATATTTTCAAAATAGCCTTGCATTTTCTGCTCAATGCTTTGAAATTGACAGGCATTGACTCTTAGGCGCTGTTGGGTGATATGTGCCCAAAGAGCCAAGTCCAATCGCTGACCTTGAGAGAGCTGGGCTCCGCAGAGTTCTTCTAAGACAGCAACTTCCTGCCTTCTTTCTGGTTTTTGAAGTTCTTTCTCCCAATCTTGGCTGGACCAGACCTTGCGAAAGAGGCAGAAATATAAGTAGCGGATCTGGTGTTCAGGCCCTTTCAGGCGGCCATTTTGGATAGATAGCTCAAACTCTGATAAAATCTGATTTAGACCGGATATATGACGGCCGAGGGTTGCTTCACTGATCATCAGCTCTTGGGCTAATTGATGGGCTAAAAACTGCTGATGGTAGAGCAGGTAGTCTAAAATCTGGTATTTGACAGCATTGTCCAAAAAGAGTCTGCGAATGTCCCGTCCCTTGGTATCTGGACCGACAGACAGACTGAGCGATTCGTCCTGAAGCTGGATGGATAAGGCCACATGATGGTCGCTAGCCTTGTCATTTATCAGGCTAATGTACTTGGTCAAGGTTGCTTTGGAGAAGCCTGTTTCAGACATGACATCCTTCAAACTGGATGTAGAATGTTGCTGTAAATAAGACAGGACAATAAACTGCCCCGCTTCACTCTTTTCCATTAAGTCTGCTAAATACATACGAAAACCCTTTCAATTCACTAGTCTTAGCTTAACACAAAATAGGAAAAAGAAGAAACAATGTGCTTCAATTTTTCTTATCGTTGCCTGAGGAAATATTGGAAGGCAGAAGTCTGTCATCATGTCTATCTTAATTCGCTATTCCATTTCTTTTGAACAAGTATAAGAGGAGCAGACACTCCTGCTTTTTTTGCTTTGAGGCTAAGAGCTATTTTATGGTATAATTGTAGAAAAATGACGATGAGGGAGCAGCTATGGATAATGTGATTGATTTGTCTATCCCAGTGGCAGAAGTGATTGAGAAGCAGCCTGAGGTTTTGGATGTTTTGGTCGAGTTGGGCTTTACACCTCTGGCTAATCCAGTCATGCGTAATACAGTCGGGCGCGTGGTTTCTATCAAAAAAGGTGCTGGCATGAATGGTATTGACCTTAATAAAATCAAGCAAACTCTGGAATTAAATGGCTATGAAGTGGTGGGGATTTAGGAATGGCTACTGAACGCATTGAAGTCCTCAAGTCTATCTTGCTGGACCTACATAACGGAGCTTCTGCAGAGTCTGTTCAGGAGCTTTTCAATAAGCATTTTGAGGGTGTGTCCGCTATCGAAATCAGCCTGATGGAGCATGAGCTTATGAACTCGGATACGGGAGTGACCTTCGAAGATGTCATGTCCCTCTGCAATGTCCATGCCAACCTATTTAAAGGTGCCATTCAGAATGTAGAGGTGGCTGATACCGACCATCCAGGCCATCCTGTTCAGATCTTCAAGCAAGAAAATCTAGCGCTTCGAGCTGCCCTCATGCGAGTTCGCAGGCTCCTATCTACCTATGAAAGTACAGAAGATGAGGACCTTCTTCCAGAAATCCGCAAGGGTCTCCAGCGCCAGCTGAGTTTGGTAGGGCAGTTTGATGTTCACTATCAGCGTAAGGAAGAGCTCATGTTTCCTATCATGGAGAGCTACGGCCACGATTCGCCACCCAAGGTCATGTGGGGGGTAGATGACCAGATTCGCGACCTTTTCCAAGAGGCTAAGACTGCTGCAGAGCAACTGCCAGATACTTCGATTCAAGAAGTCAAGGACAAGTTTGAGACTTTTGTTGCTGAGTTTGAAGCTATGATTTTCAAGGAAGAGTCCATCCTTCTCATGATACTCCTCGAGTCCTTTACACAGGATGACTGGCTCAAGATTGCTGAGGAGAGCGATGCTTATGGCTATGCCATTATCAAGCCGACAGAGAAATGGATTCCTGCGCGGCACTCATTCTCGGAGGAGGAGGATGGGAATGCTGCTGATGAAGGAAGCGAAGCGCCAGCCAGTAGAGAACAAACTAGTGATGGCAGGTTTCATCAGGTCATTGATACGCCGGATGGTCAGGTCACTATTTCCTTTAAGCCCAAGGAAAAGAAGGAGCAAACCTTTAATCGGGACTCACAACAGCCTTTTGGTCATGGCTATCTGTCAGTGGCGGAGGCCAATCTGATTTTGGACCATCTGCCCATGGAGATTACCTTTGTCAATAAGGAGGATATTTTTCAGTATTATAATGACAGCGTGCCGGCAGACGAGATGATTTTCAAGCGAACTCCTTCTCAGATAGGGCGCAATGTCGAGCTCTGCCACCCGCCCAAGTTTTTGGATAAGGTGCGTCGGATTTTCAAGGCTCTGCGTGAGGGAGAGCGGGACAAGTTTGAGATGTGGTTCAAGTCGGAATCGCGGGGCAAGTTTGTCCATGTGACCTATGCGGCGGTGCGGGATGAGGCCGGTGAATTTCAGGGGGTGCTGGAGTATGTACAGGACATTCAGCCCTTCCGTGATATTGACAGTGATTTTTACCGAGATTTGGACTAGGTATTTGCAGTTAGAAAGTGAGAAAAATGAGTTACGAACAGGAATTTTTACAGGAGTTTGAAGCTTGGGTCAAGACCCAGGTCATGATTAACGAGATGGCGCTCAAGGAGAGTCAGGCAGTTTACGAGGCGGACCAGGACGAGAGGGCTAAGGAAGCGGCCATTCGCTATGAAAGTCGTCTAGATGCCTACCAGTTCCTTTTAGGGAAATTTGCCAACTATCAGGCGGGCAAGGGATTTCATGACCTGCCAGACGGACTTTTGGGTGAGAGAAATTATTGATTTTTCGCTGGAAAGGTGATAGAATAAGTTCATCAGAGGTGTTTTGAGTCAAGCATTTTACAGAAAGTGGCGGTGCTGAGAAGTCCACAAATGTGTCAAAACTGGTTGCTGATGGTTAAAAATGAAATAAAAGTGTCCTTGTATTTACTTCAAAGACGAAAGTTGCGGGCGTTGCCCGAAATTGGGTGGTACCGCGGATAAGCACATTCGTCCCTGTCATGGATATGGCAGGGATTTTTTATGGAAAGTGAGGTAGGAAGATGGAGCAAGCACAATTACCAGAACGATTAGAAACGGAGCGCCTAGTCTTACGAGTCCGCACAGTGGCGGATGCCGAAGATATCCATACCTATGCTAGTCTGCCAGAAGTCTCCTACCCAGCAGGCTTTCCGCCCGTCAAGACCTTGGAAGATGAGATTTACTACCTGGAGCATATTCTGCCTGAGCGCAATAAAAAAGAAAATCTTCCAGCAGGCTACGGGATTGTTGTCAAAGGGACGGATAAAGTCATCGGCTCTGTTGATTTCAACCATCGGCATGCAGATGATGTGCTGGAGATTGGCTACCTTCTGCACCCAGACTATTGGGGACGAGGTTATGTCCCCGAAGCAGCGCGTGCCTTGATTGATTTAGCTTTTAAAGAACTGGATCTTCATAAGATTGAGTTGTCCTGCTTTGGCTATAATCTTCAAAGTCAAAGAGTCGCAGAGAAACTTGGCTTCACCCTTGAAGCTCGCATCCGAGACCGCAAAGATGCCCAAGGCAATCGCTGTGACGGTTTGATATATGGATTGCTGAGGAGTGAGTGGGAAGGTTTTTAAAATGAGTAAGATATATCTTATTTCTATATGTCTTTAGAGGAGAAGTAATGAAAAGCAGTCAGAATCGAATATTAGATGCTTGGATTGCAGTAGAACAATTATCAGAAGGGAACATTGAAAAAAGTAATTCCAAGTTTAATATTTTTCAAGGGAATGATTATCACTTAATATTAAAAGAGTTTTTAAATCGTCAAAAATTAAAATCCAGTTCAGGGATTGCTATTTATTGTGGAATTTTCCCTTTTCAAAAAATTATCAAAGAATTAAGGGGCAAGTACAATTTAAAAGCAACAGACGAAGAATTAGGAAGATCTTCTTATAAATTTACTTTTGCTCTTTACTTTGATAAAGATTTGAATTTCTTAGCGAATAAATTGTTTTTTACCATGAGTGGGCAAATTTATAAAAATGGGGAATTGCCTAAAGATTTCTTAATGGCAGAAAATGAGCTTCGAGAACAGTTAGGGCAGGCATTTCTTGATGGAGAGTTCAACGAAGTTTTGAGTAAACTTCTCAATAAGTATGAGATTTCACCAAGTGATTGCAGATATTATTTTGTTAAGAATTTTGATGACGAGATAAATTTACATTCATTTTTTATAAAGGATTTAAAATATGCAAAATCAATTAATAATGAAAATCTTAATCGTTATTTGTCAGGATTTGATTCTGTAAGGGTCAATTTGGACAGTAATAAAGAATCATCCCATTTTAATCCCAATGATTTAGAAACTATACTTGAACCGAAAAATTATCCATTAGGAAGATTTCCTAGTAACCCTAAATATGCTCTTTCCATGATGCAACAAGTAGCTGTAAATCTAGCTTCAAATGCGGATGAGGATATAAGAAGTGTCAATGGTCCTCCGGGAACTGGTAAAACGACACTTTTAAAAGATGTTTTTGCAGATTTGGTAACGGAACAGGCGAGGATTATTAGTGAATTATCGACTCCTAAACTTAAAGGGAATCTAGTTTATCATGACAACCCTTATCTTATTGCAAAATTACCAAAAGAAATTGCAGATAAAGGAATCGTTGTTGCAAGTTCTAATAACGGTGCTGTTAAAAATATTGTTAATGAATTACCCCAAAGAAAAGAAATCTATCAGAAATCAAATTGGTTAGATGAATTAGAGAAAATTGATTATTTCGCTGAAATCAGTAATAATTTATTGTTAGAAGATGAAGATGTTTCTAACGACAAAAAATATTGGGGATTATTTTCGATAGAAGGTGGAAAAAAACAGAATAGAGACCGTCTGCAAAATGTTTTAAAAGCAATACAACAAGAGTTGAATTCAGATAAATTTCAATCGAATCCTTCAGTATATGAAGAATTTAAAATTCAATATCAGAAGCTACTTGATAAAAGAGAAAAGATGCAAGAGATAGCAGATAAGATTCGATTGCACGTGAAATTGAAAAATGCTTACCAGCGGTTTGAGTTAGAGTTTCAGCAGGAGGATGCCCAAAGATGTTCAGAACTATCTAAAATACGGGAAAAATATACTCAATTAGAAAATAGTAAAAAGGAAATAGAATCTGAGCTGTTTGAGCATGAGCGTCTTATTTCTATGTTAAATGTTAACAAACAGATAGCAGCACAAGATGTTGAGTTGATAAAATTACAAGCTCCACGTTTCTTATGGTTAAAAAGACTTTTCACACCATCGAAATTAGATACTTATTTTATGAGATTGAATCAAGCGAATGAAACTCTAAAAGCAGAACTGAAGAAGGTACGTGATGAAAGTCAATATTGCCATGGTTTGCAAAAAGAGATTAAAAAGTATGAACTTGAATTAAATCAGCTGAGTCAAAGGCAACAGAAGTATAATGAATGGAAGTCTAAAGAAGAGGATAAATTAATTCGTCATCAGGAAAAACTTTTGAAAATACAATCTGAACTTGCTACATGCCCAGTTAAAAAGTTGAATTTTTCTGTTAGATATGAGGAACTGCAAATATCAAATTTTTGGTTTGATGATGACTATCGAGAAGAGCAGAGCCGTTTGTTTATCAAAGCACTGGCAGTTAGGAAGCAATTTATATATGACAATAAAAAGCATTTTGAAAAAGCGTTATGGATTTGGGAGAAGCCCCAAAGCTATTCAATGAGAGATAATGCTAGTGATTTATATAAAGCTGCGTGGGATTGGGTTAATTTCAGTGTTCCAGTTATTAGTACAACTTTTGCAAGTTTCAACTCCATGTTTTGGTGTTTGCCTGAAAATAGTATTGGTAATGTATTTATTGATGAAGCTGGTCAGGCATTACCCCAAGCAAGTGTAGGAGCTATTTTTAGAAGTAAACGTATTATGGCTGTGGGAGATCCTTCTCAAATAAAACCAGTACAGACAATAGATAAAAATATTTTAGGATTTTTAGCACAGCACCACAAGATAGTCTCTAAATATCTTGTATCATCAACGCAAGAATTGATGGATTCTGCTAGTAGATATGGCTTTAAAAAACAAGATGGGACATGGATAGGACTTCCTCTCTGGGTTCATCGTCGTTCTAGTGATCCGATGTTCAGTATTTCCAATAAAATTTCTTATGATAATTTAATGGTTCAAGGAAAGGAAGAAGCTCGAGGTCTGGGAGAATGGTTTGACGTTGGTGGAGGTGCTAAGGATAAATTTGTTCCTGAGCAAGCTGATTATTTGAAAGAAGAGTTGCAGAAAAGACATGAGGAATTTGATGATATTTATGTCATTACTCCTTTTAAAAATGTATCGGTTCAACTAGCAAAAGAACTAGATAAAATCGGTTTCACAAAGCGGGAGAATGGAAAACCTATAAATGTAGGGACGGTACATACTTTCCAAGGAAAAGAAAATAAGATTGTATATTTTGTGCTTGGAGCAGATAATATGAGTGAGGGGGCTGCTCGCTGGGCTGTCTCTGAACCCAATATTTTAAACGTTGCAGCGACTAGAGCTAAAGAAGAGTTTTATATTATTGGGAATAAATCTCTTTACAAAGCCACACAGAGCCCTATTATAAGAGATACTATTGACATTTTAGATTCTTATCAAAGTAGCTTAGAAATTAACTAGAAAGGACACACACATGTCTAAAGAACTTTCACCTAAATACAATCCAGCCGAGGTTGAGGCTGGT
>ERZ773006.478-NODE-478-length-18405-cov-48.3433_pt1 | contig 18405 bp, 17 predicted proteins | sample MGYA00580843_ERZ773006 | MGnify/ENA primary metagenome ERZ773006 (study PRJEB29015, sample SAMEA2738011) | human oral metagenome | biome: human oral; feature: human-associated habitat; material: dental | place: China | collected 2052 ... | reverse complement strand
GGTGCTATTCAAAATGGTGAGTTCATTGGTGGTATGGGTCACACTGAAGCTGGTCACGTATATGTCCCTCTTCACCCAAATGATGTTGCCAATGAATTTAACGGAACCTGTCCTTTCCACCGCGGATGTTTGGAAGGTTTGGCTGCTGGTCCATCGCTTGAAGCTCGCACAGGTATTCGTGGAGAGTTGATTGAGCAAAATTCTGAAGTGTGGGATATTCAAGCTTACTATATTGCTCAAGCTGCTGTCCAGGCAACTGTTCTCTACCGTCCTGAAGTTATCGTCTTTGGTGGTGGAGTAATGGGTCAAGAGCATATGCTTCGTCGTGTTCGTGAAAAATTCACAACTCTTTTGAATGGTTACCTTCCAGTGCCAGACGTGACTGAATATATTGTGACACCGGCTGTTTCAGGTAATGGCTCTGCGACGCTTGGTAACTTTGCACTTGCCAAAGATGTAGCTGACAAACACTCACGCAAATAAGCCAAATATGTAAAATCGCTTTAAGACATGATCTTAAGGCGTTTTGCTCTATACAGGAGGATGTAATGGAACCTTTATTTTTAGATTCGCCAATGCATGAAAAAATCTGGGGAGGTAATCGCCTTAAGACGGAGTTTGGTTATGATATTCCCAGTGAACACACTGGCGAATACTGGGCAATTTCTGCCCATCCTAATGGTGTATCCTATGTCAAAAACGGAAAGTATGCTGGTTTTCATCTGGCAGAGCTTTACAAGGATAAACCAGAACTTTTTGGGCATCCAAAGGCGAGTGTATTTCCTTTATTAACCAAGATTTTGGATGCTAATGATTGGCTGTCAGTGCAGGTACACCCAGACGATGCCTATGGTATGGAGCATGAAGGTGAACTAGGAAAGACGGAGTGTTGGTATATTATTGACGCCGAAGAGGGCGCTGAAATTATCTATGGCCACAAGGCTCAAACTAAGGAAGAGCTGGCAGCTTTGATTGAAGCGGGTGATTGGGATGGGCTTTTGTCGAAAACGCCTGTAAAAAAAGGTGACTTTTTCTTTGTACCAAGCGGCACCATGCATGCTATTGGTCCAGGTATCCTTATCCTAGAAACACAACAGTCTAGCGATACCACTTATCGTGTATATGATTTTGATCGTAGGGATGATCAGGGCAATAAACGTGAGCTTCATATTCAACAGTCTCTTGATGTCTTGAATCTAGGGGACCCAGAAAATAGCGTTCCAGCAACTGTTAAGACCTTGCAATTAGAGTCGACTTGTTTGACATCAAACTCCTTCTTTACCGTATATAAATGGAAACTCAATGGCTTGGTTGACTTCAAACAATCAGCTCCTTATTTGCTCTGTTCAGTGCTTTCTGGTAATGGGACTTTGACTATCGATTCACGCATTTATTGTCTAAAAAAAGGTGATCACTTCCTTCTTCCAAATGATGTGACAGATTGGGAAATTGATGGACAATTGGAGATGATTGTCAGTCATCCTAACGAGGCTTGAGTATGAGTAATGAACAAGTATTATCAGCTCTTTTTGAGCGTGTTGAAATTGGACGATCCTACTATTTTGAGGGAGCTTACTATCGTTTGAAAGACTATGGAGACCACAGTTATGGTTTGCAACGGGCAATTTCTGGTATGTGTGGTGAAAAGACAGCCTCTCCTAGCATCAAATTTTACTGGGAAAATGGTGTTCTGGAATACGAATTTTACGTGGATTTTGAGGCCAGTCCTATGATTATGAAGGCTTATAGTAGTAGTGATAGAGCTTTCTTTGAACAGGCCTTTGAAAATCTCTTACATGACTTTGAGGATTTCTTAGAGAATCAAGAAATCACTGAGAAATAGCCTTGAAGTGTTATTGTCGATATTTTCAGTGAATCTAATAAAGAAGTTTTTGTTTATTTACTAATCTGTTGTGAAAGCCTTTAAACTCGGGCTTTTTTCTTTGTCAATACTTGAGTGATTTCTTGTTTAAAAGGGGTATTTGTGGTAAAATATGGAGATAAAGACTGTCGAAAGGAAAAAAGATGGCAAATATATTACGCAAAATCATTGAAAATGATAAAGGCGAAATTAAAAAACTAGAAAAAACTGCCAAGAAAGTTGAGAGCTATGCTGATGCAATGGCGGCTCTTTCAGATGAAGAACTTCAGGCAAAAACAGAAGAATTTAAACAACGATATCAAAACGGAGAAAGTCTAGATCAACTCTTGCCAGAGGCATTTGCGGTTGTTCGTGAGGGAGCGAAACGTGTTCTTGGACTTTTCCCATATCGTGTGCAAATTATGGGTGGTATTGTGCTCCACCATGGTGACGTACCGGAGATGCGTACAGGGGAAGGGAAAACACTTACTGCGACAATGCCTGTTTACTTGAATGCTATTTCAGGTGAAGGTGTACACGTTATCACCGTTAACGAATACCTTTCAGAGCGTGATGCGACTGAAATGGGTGAGCTTTATAGTTGGCTCGGTTTGTCAGTAGGGATCAACCTTTCAGCTAAATCACCAGCTGAAAAACGTGAAGCTTATAACTGTGATATCACTTACTCGACCAACTCAGAGGTAGGTTTCGACTATCTTCGTGATAACATGGTTGTTCGTAAGGAAAACATGGTACAACGCCCATTGAACTATGCCTTGGTCGATGAGGTTGACTCGGTTCTTATTGATGAAGCTCGTACACCATTGATCGTATCAGGCCCTGTAAGTTCAGAAACTAATCAGTTGTATCACCGTGCGGATGCTTTTGTTAAGACATTGACTGAAGATGATTATGCGATTGATATTCCAACAAAAACAATTGGTTTGAATGACTCAGGTATTGACAAGGCTGAAGAATTCTTCAACTTGGACAACTTATACGATATTGACAATGTTGCCTTGACTCACTATATTGACAATGCCCTTCGTGCCAACTACATTATGTTGCATGATATTGACTACGTGGTAAGTCCTGAGGAAGAAATCCTTATCGTTGACCAATTTACTGGTCGTACCATGGAAGGTCGTCGTTTCTCAGATGGGCTCCACCAAGCTATTGAGGCTAAGGAAGGTGTACCAGTCCAAGAGGAAACTAAGACTTCTGCCTCAATCACTTACCAAAATATGTTTCGTATGTACAAGAAATTGTCAGGTATGACTGGTACTGGTAAGACTGAAGAAGATGAATTCCGTGAAATCTATAACATGCGAATCATCCCAATTCCAACAAACCGTCCAATTCAACGTATTGACCATGACGACCTTCTTTACTCAACCTTGGATGCTAAATTCCGTGCTGTGGTACAAGATGTTAAGCGTCGTTATGAGAAGGGGCAACCAGTCCTTGTTGGTACGGTTGCCGTTGAAACATCTGACTTGATTTCTAAGATGTTGGTTGACGCAGGTATTCCTCACGAAGTGCTTAATGCCAAGAACCACGAAAAAGAAGCACATATTATCATGAATGCAGGTCAACGTGGTGCTGTTACGATTGCGACCAATATGGCCGGTCGTGGTACTGACATCAAACTTGGTGAAGGTGTTCTTGACCTTGGTGGACTCTGTGTCATTGGTACAGAGCGTCACGAAAGCCGTCGTATCGACAACCAGTTGCGTGGTCGTGCGGGACGTCAAGGGGATCCAGGGGAGTCTCAATTCTACCTATCTCTTGAAGACGAATTGATGCGTCGTTTCGGTTCTGACCGTATCAAGCATGTCTTGGAACGTTTGAACGCTGATGACGAAGATATTGTTATCAAATCACGTATGCTGACCCGTCAAGTGGAATCAGCTCAAAAACGTGTCGAAGGGAATAACTACGATACTCGTAAACAAGTCCTTCAGTACGATGACGTTATGCGTGAACAGCGTGAAATCATCTATGCTGAGCGTTATGATGTTATTACAGCAGAGCGTGATCTTGAACCTGAAATCAAGGCTATGATCAAGCGTACTATTAACCGTACGGTTGATGGGCACAGTCGCAACGATCAAGAAGAAGCTCTTAAAGGTATCTTGAACTTTGCACGTCAGGCTCTGGTTCCTGAGAATGCCATCTCACTTGAAGATTTACAAGAAGTGGGAGAGGTAACTAAACGTAGTGTTAATTATGATGCTATCAAGGTTTATTTGACTGAGTTAGCAGACGATGTTTATAATCGTCAAATTAAGAAATTGCGTTCAGAGGAAGCTATCCGTGAGTTCCAAAAAGTCTTGATTTTGATGGTTGTTGATAATAAGTGGACAGACCACATTGATGCCCTTGATCAATTACGTAACGCTGTTGGTTTGCGTGGTTATGCGCAAAACAACCCAATCGTTGAATATCAATCTGAAGGGTTCAAGATGTTCCAAGATATGATTGGTGCTATTGAGTATGATGTGACTCGTACGATGATGAAAGCACAAATCCACGAACAATCTCGTGAACATGTTAATGAACGCGTTTCAACAACAGCAACAGGCAATATTCAGGCCCACCAAGCAGATGTTAATGGTCAAGAAATTGACTTTAGTAAGGTTGGTCGTAACGACTTCTGTCCATGTGGCTCTGGTAAGAAATTCAAAAATTGTCACGGTCGTAAACAGTTTTAGATAAAAAGAAATAGGTAATTATTATGGTTTTTAAAGCAGTAAGTGAAAAAATTGATTTTGATGCAGTTAAAGAATCAACTACATTGACAGGTGAAGCCCTTGCCAAGAAACAAGCTCGTGATAAAGAGCTTGAAGCAATCATCAAGGGTGAAGATGACCGTACGCTTTTGGTTATTGGTCCATGTTCATCTGATAATGAAGAAGCCGTTCTTGATTATGCTCACCGTTTGGCTAAACTTCAAGAAGAAGTGAAAGATAAAGTCTTTATGGCTATGCGTGTCTATACAGCTAAACCTCGTACAAATGGTGATGGTTATAAAGGGCTTGTGCACCAACCTGATGCTGAAGGTAAACCAAACCTAATCAATGGTATCAAGGCTGTACGTAATCTTCACTACCGTGTTATCACTGAAACTGGTATCACAACTGCTGATGAAATGCTTTACCCAGAAAACCTTCCTTTGGTAGATGACCTTGTGTCATATATTGCCATCGGTGCACGTTCTGTAGAAGACCAACAACACCGTTTTGTTGCATCAGGTATTGATGTTCCAACTGGTATGAAGAACCCAACATCAGGGAACCTTAACGTGATGTTTAACGGTATCTACGCTGCGCAAAACAAACAAAACTTCCTCTTTAACGGTGAAGAAGTTGAAACATCAGGTAACCCATTGGCACACGTTATTCTTCGTGGTTCAACGAATGAATATGGTAAAAACGTGCCTAACTTCTACTATGATGATGTGCTTGAAACAATCGAACACTATGAACAAATGGGCCTTGAAAATCCATTCATCGTTATTGATACAAACCATGATAACTCAGGTAAACGTTACTTGGAACAAATCCGTATCGTTCGTCAAACCTTGATTAACCGTGATTGGAATGAAAAAATCAACAAAGTTGCACGTGGTTTCATGATTGAATCTTACCTTGAAGATGGCCGTCAAGATGCGCCAGATGTCTATGGTAAATCAATCACTGACCCATGTCTTGGTTGGGATAAGACAGAAGAATTGATTCGTGAAATCCACGATACTTTGTCAAAATAATAAGGTAACAGAAACCATATATGGGGAGTGAACCGTTTGGATGACCAAGCGGTTCGCTCTCTTTTCACAAAGAGAGGGAAATAAATGGGAATTCACCAAAATAGTCCGCTGATTGATGTAGCGGAAGTAAGAAAATTACATGCTCTTACGGGAGACGCTCTAGTAACTAAACAGGCTAATGATGAGACCTTGGCAAAAATTATCAAGGGTGAGGACAAACGTGTTCTCTTGGTTATTGGTCCATGTTCATCTGATAATGAAGAAGCCGTTCTTGATTATGCTCACCGTTTGGCCAAACTTCAGGAAGAAGTGAAAGATAAAATCTTTATTGTTATGCGTGTTTATACGGCTAAACCACGTACTAATGGAGATGGTTATAAGGGGCTTATCCACCAACCAGATGCAGAGGGTGATGTAGACCTTCTTGCTGGGGTTAAGGCGGTTCGCCACCTTCAGTCACGTATTATTACTGAAACAGGCCTTCCAATCGCTGACGAGATGCTTTATCCGTCAAATCTTTCCTTCTTTGATGACCTACTTAGCTACCACGCTGTTGGAGCACGTTCGGTTGAGGACCAAGAACACCGCTTTGTAGCTTCAGGTATTGATGTACCAATTGGTTTGAAGAATCCAACGTCAGGGAATTTGAATGTCATGTTTAATGGTATCTATGCTGCACAGAACCAACAGCATTTCCTTTACAATGGCGCTGAAGTGAAAACAGATGGTAACTCACTCGCTCACGCTATCTTGCGTGGTGCTAATAATGAAAATGGTCAAAACGAAGTTAACTACCACTACGAGGACTTAGTTAAGGCTTTGGATAAATATAGTGAATTTGGTTTAGAAAACCCATTTATTCTTGTTGATACAAATCATGATAACTCTGGTAAAAACTTCATGGAGCAAATCCGTATTGTGCGTGAAGTCCTTCTTAACCGTGAGTGGGATGAGCGTATCGCGGATACCGTGCGTGGCTTTATGATTGAATCTTATCTTGAAGATGGTCGTCAAGACACATCTGAAGTTTATGGTAAATCAATTACAGATCCATGTCTTGGTTGGGATAAGACAGATAGCCTTATTCGTGAAATCCACAATAGACTTTCGTTATAATTATGATTTTTGGACATGGTATAGACTTGCAGGAAATTTCAGCCGTAAAAAAGGCTTATGACCGCAATCCACGTTTTGCAAAGAAAGTATTGACACCAAAAGAATGGGAGCGTTTTGAGTCCCTTTCTGGAAATCGTCAGATGTCATTTCTGGCAGGGCGTTGGGCCGGTAAGGAAGCTTTTTCAAAGGCCTGGGGTACTGGAATAGGAGCAGTTGGTTTTAAGGATATTGAAATTCTAAACAATGACAAGGGAGCTCCCGTGGTTACTCAGTCGCCTTTTGAAGGAAGTGTCTTTATCTCCATTTCCCATAGTGGTGATTTTGTTCAGGCAAGTGTCATTTTAGAAAAAAACAAGAGATAGGTGTTGGAAGAGGATAGCTTATGATTTCGAGTTTACATCGACCAACCTTGGCAAAGGTTGATCTGTCAGCAATTTCAGAAAATATTGAACAAGTGGTTAGTCATATTCCTAAACAGGTGCAGACTTTTGCAGTTGTGAAGGCCAATGCTTATGGTCATGGCGCTGTTGAAGTGGCCAAGCATGTGTCTAAGAAGGTGGATGGTTTTTGTGTTTCTAACCTAGACGAGGCGCTTGAACTTCGTCAAGCTGGCATAGAGAAACCGATACTTATTTTGGGAGTAGTCTTGCCAGATGGTGTTCCCTTGGCTATTCAAGAAAACATTAGTCTGACGGTGGCCTCACTTGAGTGGTTGGCACTGGCTCAGAAACAAGGGCTTGATTTGACAGGTTTGACCTGTCATATTAAGATTGATTCAGGCATGGGACGCATTGGGGTGCGTAGTCAAGGTGATGCAGATAGTTTGATTGCTGGTCTGAAGGATCTTGGTGCTGATGTCGAAGGTATTTTTACTCATTTTGCAACAGCTGATGAGAAGAATGATAGTAAATTTAAGCGTCAATTGGCCTTCTTCACGGATTTAGTTAATAACTTGGTAGACCGCCCTCGCTTGGTACATGCTAGCAACTCTGCGACGAGTATCTGGCATGCAGAAACAGTCTTTAATGCGGTACGTCTAGGTGTCGTTATCTATGGTCTCAATCCTAGTGGCAGTGTTTTAGACCTTCCATATAACATTAGTCCTGCTTTAAGCTTGGAGACAGCACTTGTTCATGTTAAGACCCTGCCAGCAGGTCAAGATGTGGGTTATGGTGCAACGTATACGACGACAGCTGATGAGGTTATTGGAACCATTCCGATTGGCTATGCGGATGGTTGGACCAGAGATTTACAAGGTTTCCATGTTATCGTGGATGGACAGCTTTGTCCTATTGTCGGGCGTGTGTCTATGGACCAGATCACTGTTCGCCTTCCTAAGGTTTATCCACTAGGAACTCCAGTTACGCTTATGGGTGAAAATGGAGGAGCGAGCATTACTGCGACAGAGGTGGCCGAAAAGCGTGGCACTATCAACTACGAAGTTCTTTGTTTGCTTAGTGATCGTGTACCTCGTAGCTATGATTGATATAAATAAATAGAAATCCAGTTTGATACTGGATTTTTTGACTTTAGTGAAGACCATTTTCATGTGTTATAATAGCTGATAAGGATTCCTCTTTCACGAGGAGAAGAACACGATAGAAATGATAGAGGATATGATTCGACTAGATTCACCAATTGCGGATTTGAAAGGCTTTGGTCCTAAGTCCGCTGAAAAATTTACCAAATTAGATTTGCACACGGTTGGGGACCTCTTGCTTTATTTTCCTTTCCGATATGAAGATTTTAAGAGTAAGTCTATCTTTGAACTGATGGATGGCGAAAAGGCTGTTATTACGGGAACGGTGGTGACACCTGCCAATGTGCAGTATTATGGCTTTAAACGTAATCGTCTGAGTTTTAAAATCAAGCAAGGAGAGGCAGTGATTGCTATTAGTTTCTTCAACCAGCCTTATCTTGTGGACAAGATTGAGATAGGGGCAGAAGTGGCTATTTTTGGCAAATGGGACCAGAAGAAGTCTGCAGTGACTGGTATGAAAGTATTAGCTCAAGTTGAGGACGACATGCAGCCAGTTTACCATGTGACCCAGGGTGTTAGTCAGGCCCAGCTGATAAAGGCTATAAAGGCAGCTTTTGATAGTGGGGCCTTGAATTTATTGGAGGAGAGTCTCCCACAGGTACTTATGGACAAGTATCGTCTCATGGGACGTCAAGAGGCTGTGCATGCCATGCATTTTCCGAAAGATTTGGCTGAATATAAGCAGGCTCTACGTAGAACCAAGTTTGAGGAGCTCTTTTATTTCCAGATGAACTTACAGGTGCTGAAGGCTGAGAATAAGTCCGAAACCAATGGTCTAGCAATTGCTTACGATGAAGTCAAAATCAAAGCCAAAATTGCAGAATTACCATTCCCCTTGACAGAAGCCCAACAGCGCAGTTTATCGGAAATCCTAGCTGATATGAAATCTGGGGCTCATATGAACCGTCTCTTGCAGGGAGATGTGGGCTCAGGGAAAACAGTTATCGCTAGCCTTGCCATGTATGGAGCCTACACGGCAGGATTGCAGTCTGCCCTCATGGTACCCACGGAAATCTTAGCAGAGCAACACTATCAGAGTTTGCAGGGGCTTTTTCCTGAGCTAGAGGTAGTGCTCCTAACTTCTGGGATGAAGGCGGCGGACAAAAAAGTAGCTCTTTCCAAAATCGAATCTGGGGAGGCTCAGATGATCGTGGGGACTCACTCACTGATTCAGGATGCAGTGACTTATCACAGGCTTGGGCTAGTAATTACTGATGAACAGCACCGTTTTGGGGTTAATCAACGTCGTATTTTCCGTGAGAAAGGTGATAATCCTGATGTCCTTATGATGACAGCGACACCTATCCCTAGGACTTTGGCGATCACTGCCTTTGGGGAGATGGATGTGTCAATCATTGACCAGATGCCGGCTGGACGTAAGCCCATTATTACCCGTTGGGTTAAACATGAGCAACTAGACACCGTGTTGGCTTGGATTAAAAGTAAGTTGGAAAAAGATGCTCAGGTCTATTTTATTTCACCTTTGATTGAAGAGTCTGAGGCTCTTGATTTAAAAAATGCTGTTGCCCTTCATCAGGAACTCACAGATTTCTTTGGGGATTCAGCTACAGTGGCTCTGATGCACGGTCGTATGAAAAATGATGAAAAAGACCAAATTATGCAAGATTTCAAGGAAAGAAAGTCTCAGATTTTAGTATCAACCACAGTTATCGAAGTAGGGGTTAACGTGCCAAATGCTACAGTTATGGTCATTATGGATGCCGACCGCTTTGGACTTAGCCAGCTTCACCAGCTTCGAGGCCGTGTAGGGCGTGGCGACAAGCAGTCTTACTGTGTCTTGGTGGCTAATCCTAAAAATGATACCGGTAAAAAACGCATGCAGGCCATGTGTGAGACTACGGATGGTTTTGTTCTAGCAGAAGAGGACCTTAAAATGCGTGGTTCAGGAGAAATCTTTGGAACACGTCAGTCAGGAATTCCTGAATTTCAAGTGGCTGATATTGTGGAAGACTATAATATCCTAGAAGAAGCAAGGCGCGTGGCCAGTCAAATTGTATCTGACCCTAACTGGCGTGAGAATCCTGATTGGCAGGTGCTAGAAGTTCATTTGAGAAGTCAAAGTGAGTTTGACTGAGGAGGAAATCAATGAAAAGAAGCGGTTAAAACTCGATTTTTTGCTATCTTCCATGCCTTCTTTCTTACTATGATAGGTCTTATATTTTATTTTGCAGGTTTTACCTTATTTTACTCATGATAACAAAAACTCTCAGTAAACTCACTGAGAGTTTTAAGTTTCCTTCAAGTTTATTACAAGCTTTCTTTAAGTTAGGGAACCTATAATAAAACCATCAAAACGAGATAGGTTTTGATAATAAAATGTTTTGGCTAGGCCAAACCATTCCTAAAAAGGAGGACATAACAATGAGAGTAAAAATTAAAGTAACCTACAACCGAAATTTCCAGAAGCAACGTCAAGACTTTAAGGTTTATCAAAACTAGTATTGATGCTAGGAAGAGGCTAAATTTACCCATATTCTACAACTTTCATCCCTCATTTTCCAAAATCCCTTTTTCCTTTTTTCATAACGTAGAATCCCTCTTCTTAGACTCATAAAAAGTCTAGACGGAAGCATGACCAGTCTAGGCGATTAACATAAGTAAGCTAACCAGTTGAGATTTTCTTGGCTGGTTTTTCTGTTTTTAGAATCATTGAACAAATCTTATTTGAAAAGTAGTAAAATCTTATCTATAAACTAGTATCTTATATTGATATTCGATATAATTGATACTGTTAATGGTTAGCTAATGATTTAGTATGAGGTCAAGGTCTCCTATAGGCACCTTGGCTTTTTCAAGTCTATTCTTCAAAAAATCACAATGTATTTACAAATCGAGGTAACACATGAAAACTATCTTATTTTATGTTTTAATCGTCCTAGCCTTGGCTGGCTCCAGTTATTATGGTTGGAGATCGGCTAAAAGTGCTAAAAATCGTCAAGAAACGCAAGAACAGAAACGTCTGCGTAGTGTTCTCCTGTTCGTTAATGTCCTCCTTTTTGCGGGCTTTTTAAGTCTTGTTATTACCATTCTTAATGATGCCTTTATCCTGACTGGTCATGAAGGACTCTTACAACAAGGTTTGCGTATGCTTCTTGGTTCAGGAGTTACCGTGAAAAGTAGTAGCACTAGTCTGACACTTTTTTCAGCAACCATTGATTTCCTTCGTATGTCAGTCAACCTAGGATTCGTGTTGTGTCTACGTGCCTTTCTGATTAATCTGTATCGTTCTGATATTTTCATCGCTAAAAATGCTAAGTTGGTTCGCTGGTCAGCGCATTTGCTAGTTCTTGAGGCCTTTATCAATAATGGTATCTTTACATTTGGAACAGGCAACCAGAGTTATAGTTTCTTTAACATCAGTTATTTGCTAGTTAGTTTTGTTCTCTATGCTGTTTCTATGATTTTGACTAAGGCTAATGCCATTGCTGAGGAAAATGAGTATAAGATTTAGGAGGGCTTATGATTATTGTCAATTTGGACGTTGAACTTGCTAAGAAGAAGATTCGCTCGGGTGAGCTTGCAGAACGGATTGGTATTACCCCAGCCAATCTCTCGGTTCTTAAGACAGGCAAGGCCAAGGCAATCCGTTTTACAACACTGGACGCTATTTGTAAGGAGTTGAATTGTCAACCAGGAGATATTCTTGAATATAGACCAGACGAAGAAAACTAAAAGCCTGAAGCAGTTCAGTCACTTTTCTAGTGACGATGCTTCAAGCTTTTTTTATTTTTTCTTCATCCATGCCATCAGGGCTAGACTGGCTAGCACAGTACCACAGACCATGGCGACATGTGTCTGTGAGACGATTAGTTCATAGTGGAAATCTTTGTTTTCCAATTTATCAGTTGCTTCAATGCTAAGTTTCATGTTTTACCCCTCGATATAATCTCTCAATTCTTGATCTTCCAGTCCTGCACTAAGTGCGATGAGGAGTTTGAGGCGGGCTTTTGGTGCATTGAGTTCTTTGACAAACATAACGCCATCTTCTTGGAGTTTAACGCCTCCCCCTTCGTAGGCGTAGACTGGTTCGGCGATACCGTTAAAGCAACGGGAAACGAGTACAACGGGAACTCCCTTGTCCATAAGTGACTTAATTTCTCTTGCAGCTAGTGGTGGGAGGTTTCCAGCACCTAGGGCCTCGATAACCACGCCGTCAATCTTTTCAGGGTCTAGGAGACTGATGATACCATCTCCAATCCCCATTCCAGCATAGGCTTTTATGATTGGTACTGTTCCTGTAATTTGTTCCAAGTCAAAGCGAACACGAGGCTCAGCAGTTTTGAACCAGAGGATATCATGCTTCATGATGATGCCTAGTGGACCATGGGTTGGTGTGTGGAAGGTTGCCACATTTGTAGTATGAGTCTTGGTTACATACTTGGCCGCATGGATTTCATCGTTCATAACGACTAGGACACCCTTATCGGCAGCCTTGTCATTGTTTGCGACACGAAGGGCTGAGAGATAGTTGTAGACACCATCGCTTCCTAGCTCGTTTGACGAACGCATGGCACCAGTTATGACGATTGGAATTTCAGGGATGTTCATGGTATCTAGGAAGTAGGCTGTTTCTTCCAGGGTATCTGTTCCGTGGGTGATAACCACCCCGTCATATTGTCCAGCTGTTTCCTTGATTTTTTTATAAATATCAAGCATGTGGTAAGGCGTAATGTGTGGGCTAGGGATGTTAAGGAAGTCTAGGACAGTTAAGTCCAGATTATCTAGATCAAGTCCCACATGGTTCATGGGATTATCAGCATTTTGACTGACCTTGCCATCGTCATCTGCTGACATGGAAATGGTTCCTCCAGTATGAAGGACTAGGATTTTTTTTATCATTTATATTACTCACCATTATATTATGTGCTATAATTTATTTTATCATAAAATGTTAGAAGGAGGGGAGCTCTGTGGCCATTAAAGCAGTCTTTTTTGATATTGATGGGACTTTTCTAAATGACCGAAAACGTGTGTCAAGTTCAACCAAAAAAGCTATCAGTCAAATGAAAGAAGATGGTATCTTGGTTGGTTTGGCAACAGGTCGTGGTCCAGGATTTGTTCAGCCTTTCATGGACAATCTGGGTCTGGATTTTGCAGTCACTTATAATGGTCAATATATTTTGACTCATGACAAGGTCCTGTATCAAAATCAGCTCCCTAAATCAACAGTCTACAACTTGATTCGCTATGCTACCAAGCACCGTAGAGAGATTTCTCTAGGGACTAGCACAGGTCTTGTTGGTTCCAATATTATTAGTATGGGAACGAGTAAGTTTGGACAAATCGTTAGCCGTATTGTCCCTAAGTCCTGGGCTAAGATGGTGGAACGTAGTTTCAAGTCTTTGATTCGTCGTTTCAAGCCACAAAGTATTGAGACTCTTAAGACTATCATGCGTGAACCTATTTATCAGGTGGTTATGGTAGCGACGGTGGGGGAAACACAAGATATTGAAGAAAAGTTTCCTCATGTGAAGATTACCCGTTCAAGCCCTTATTCAGCCGATATTATTTCAGCGGACCAATCTAAGTTAAAAGGTATCGCTCATTTAGGTGAGGCTTTTGGTTTTGAACTCAGTGAGGTTATGGCCTTTGGGGATTCGGAAAATGACCTAGAAATGCTGTCTGGCGTTGGCGTTGGTGTTGCCATGGGAAATGGTGAAGACGAACTGAAAGACCAGGCTACCCATGTCACTGATACTAATAACCAGAATGGGATTGCCAAAGCCTTGTCACACTATGGTTTGATTCACTTTGAGACAGAAAATTCATTTACCAGCGATGATGACAACTTCAACAAGGTTAAGGATTTCCACCATTTGATGGATGGCTCAACTACTGATATGCCTCGTGTTTACGGTATTGAGGAAGCTAGTCACCGTTCGGACTTCAAGTTGGAAGAAATTGTCGAATTCCTTTACGCTTCATCAGGTGGGGACAAGCGTGTCTTTGGTCAGGCTGTCCTGGATTTGCATGCTGCTCTTGATAAGGCAGCCCTCAAAGTTAGTTCTAAAGAGCATTCAGAATCAACTATGGTTGGTCAGGTGGATGCTTTGACAGACTTGCTTTATTTGACCTATGGTTCATTTGTTCTTATGGGGGTGGATCCTAAGCCTTTCTTTGATACCGTTCATGAGGCTAATATGGGGAAAATTTTCCCAGATGGCAAGGCTCATTTTGATCCTGTGACCCACAAAATTCTTAAACCAAGTGATTGGGAAGAGCGATTTGCACCAGAACCACACATTAAACGTGAGCTAGATCGTCAGATTCAAAAATCCCTACAAAGAAGTAAATAAGAAGAGAAAAAGGTTTGGACAGTCTGCTCCAAACCTTTTTCTAATAAAAATGACATTTATTAATGGATTTATTTGTGATAAAATAAAGTCGTTCTATGTATTTTTAAGGAGATTATTATGACTAAAGCAGATTGGTTAGATTTTTTTGAAGCCATCAATGGTCGTTCAGCGACTGAAGAAGAAATTGCAGCGGCACTTGCAGCTGGTGAGTTCCAAGATGACGCCCCAGAAGTAGAAACTGCTCCAGTACAAGAAGCGCCAGCGCAACCAGCTTTCGCTAATGTTCAAGAAACACCAGCCCAAGAGTCGCACCCACAGCCAACTTTCGCTGGTGCACAAGAAGCGCAACAACAACCGACTTTTGCGAGTGCACAAGACGCACAACCACAAGCTCCTTTTGCAACTGCTCAGGCAGCACAACCTCAACCAACCTTTGCGGGGGTGCAAGCTGCTCCAGTACAAGGAGTGCCAAATCAAGCAGTGCAACCACAAGCTGGTTTTGCGAATGGGCAAGCTGGTCAACAAGCAGCTTTTGCTAACGGTCAACCGCTTCAACCAGGTCAAAATGTCCAATTTATCAATGGCCAAGCTGTAGTTGTTCCAGCACAACCATCAGCATTTGCAACAACTTTCAAAAACTATTGGACATGGTTGCTTAATGCATGGCGTCGTCCAGCTGACATGACAGATTATGGTAAGCACAATGGTTGGCTTAACTATATCTTCTTGTCACTCTTCACTGGACTTGCCTTCTTTGCAATCTTGAGCGCTGTGGCACGTAAACTTATTAGCCCAGTTGTATCAACAACAAATGCATTGTCTAGTATGTTTGGTTCTTATGGAACAGATAGTTACTCATCTTCATTTTCAAGTCATACATCTAGTATTGGTTTTGGGGCTTTCTTCGCAAGTATACTAGCTGCCTTCCTCTTCATCTTTGCCTTCATCTTGGCAGGATTTGTGACACGTAAGGCCATCTTCCGTGACCCAGAGACTACTTTCTTGAATAGTTTTGACCGTTTTGGTCGTTTGACATCACTAGCCTTGCCAATCTTGCTCGTAACAATCTTGTTGGGAGCTATTGGACTTGTTGGCTTCCCACTTTTCTTGTTCTATGTTGTTTACTTCTTATTTGCACTTGCAAACCTCTTTACAATTGTTCCTGTAACAACAGCGTGGAAGGCTGATAAGTTCTATCAAATGATCTTGGCAGCACTTTTGAATGGTGTCATTTTGTCTATCTTATTTGCAATCGTATTTACTATCATGTCATCATTTACAATAGGTCTTCTATTCTAAGTAAACTTAACGATTTTTGAAAAGCAAGTTTATAGGAGTCTTTATAGCAAGAAAAGTGGATGGATTTATTTGAAAAGGCAGTTGGTCGTCCGCCCCGTGTCTAGGAAATTGAAGAAGGCCAAAAAGCAGACTTTGATTTAAAGGCTATCAAAGGCATTACTGCAATGGGATTGGTTCAGGAAGTTACTGCTCCTGAACTAACAGAAAAAAGTTGATGAATATGACGTTGCCGAGGAAGTGTTTGAAGATGTTGCCCTTGAGGACGAAGAGGAAATGACTTCATTAGAAACAGAGGAGCTCACGCCGGTGTCTCACGAAGACCAGAATCAAACTGAAGAACATTCAGAAGCTACTTCTAAAGAAGCACAAGCAATCTGGATGAAAGCCTTCAAAAACTATGTAGGTCGTCAGCCTCTTCCTGAGGAATTTCTTATAGGTAAGTCTTCAGGTTATGATGTGTCAACCATCCATCAGTTTATCTCAGATGGTAAGGTCGCTAAAGCGGCAAAGCCAGCCATGGCTAAAGGAAAGAAAATCCTGATTATTGCTGGTGTTGTCGCAGGAGTCTTAGCGCTTGGTGGTTATGGCTTTGGTTCTTATTACTACTCACGCGGTCAAGTAGCAGAGCGTTATGAAGCGGCAGCTTATGGTAAGTTTGATAGTTATGCCTCAAATCATAACACGACACCAGATGGTGTATCCGACATTTTCCTTAATGGTACTGATGATACCATGTATAAGGATGTAACGGCTGATATTGATAAAAATACTACAGGTGCTAAAAACCGAGCTGCCGATAGTATTACCTTCTCAGACATTGACGTAACAGAAGTCGTTCAGACTGGTGAGAAGACCTTCAAGGTGACCTTCACAGCCGTTTATGATTTCTACTATGGTTATGATTCAAAATTCAAGTCATCAGGAGATATTAAAGATAAAATTTCTTGGACTTGTAATGTAGAATACGTTGGAGACGATGATAGCGATTCTAGCAGTAGTAGTTCTGACTACAGCAACTATCGTATCAACGGCAAGGCTGGCGAATCGCAAAATGTGAGCCGTGAAATAACAGTAGCTTTCTCAGTTAGTTAGCATTGAACGGATTACAAATAGGAGGTTAGTCCTCCACACTAAAAAATGGAGAACTTGGCAATTGCCAGGTTCTTTTGTTTGGCTGTTTTTACCTCTTAGGGGCTAAACTGTGCCACTTACCCAAAAGGCCTTGTTTTGTGTAAAGTACTTGTTATAATGGAACCATCAAAAGGACAGGAAAGGAGTCTTATGAAAGTTAGAATCGAATTAGACCCATCCATGGATGAGCCTGAAATCCTGATTCGAGCTCCTCGGTTAACACAGGAATTAGCCCAGCTCCAAGAGTCTATTCTAAAGCAAAAGTTAGTTCCTTTAGCCTTTTACAAGGATCGTAGTGAATATTTTCTGGATTTGGCAAATATTCTCTTTTTTGAAACAGACGGGGAGAAAATTTATGGTCATACTAAGGATGAGGCCTATGAGGTAAAGCAAAAGCTCTACGAATTGGAAGACTTGCTTCCGATTGCCTTTTGTCGGATTTCCAAATCGACGATTGTCAACGTAAAGCAGATTTATTCTTTAGAGAAGTCTTTTTCAGGGACCAGCACGGTGAATTTTTATCAGACCCACAAGCAGGTCCATGTATCAAGACGCTACTATCAAGTTTTAAAAGAACGACTAAACGAAATGAGGTAAGATAATGAGAAAGAAATTAGTTGGGATCCTCTTGATCCTTTTGGCAGCTTTGGTAATTGTACAAGACTATTTTATACAATGGGAAATTAGTATTTGGATGTTGGCCTGGGTGGTCTTGTTGGCTGTTCTTTCCCTTTCTAGTTTTTTGAAAAGCCACTTTGGTTGGGGGTTCATCTATGGCATTGTGGCTCTTTTTTCACTCAACGGGCAGTTTCATTTTCTTCCAGTATCTAATTCGGTCGTTATCCTCTCTTCTATTCTTGCAGTTATTGGCTTGAATATCCTCTTCAATTCTTCTAGTAGAATAAAGAATCGTTTTGGGTTGGGTTCTACTGGCTCAGACGCTAACAATGGTGGTAATGATATCGATGTGTCTTTTTCAACGGTGACCAAATATCTCAATGATCAACACTTTACTCATGGAAGTGCGGATGTAAGTTTAGGACAGGCTTCCGTTTATTTTGATAATTGTCATATCGAGGGGTCATCTGCCCAGTTTGATGTGGACGTTTCTCTGGGAAGCTTGAGTCTCTATGTCCCCAGTGATTGGCGAGTTCATATTAATGTGGACAACTCGCTCTCGGCTATTCAACACCAGGAAAATCCAAGTAATTTGACTAGCAAGGATTTCTATATCAAAGGGGAAGTTTCCTTGGGTAATTTAGAAATTATTTATGTTGGTTAGAATGCGGTTGATTAAGTTAGTGGAGGGAACCTCTGATTAATATAATACCTATTGTTTTATCTCATCTCCTGTGATAAGATAGGCTCAATC
>ERZ773006.473-NODE-473-length-18535-cov-54.7885_pt1 | contig 18535 bp, 18 predicted proteins | sample MGYA00580843_ERZ773006 | MGnify/ENA primary metagenome ERZ773006 (study PRJEB29015, sample SAMEA2738011) | human oral metagenome | biome: human oral; feature: human-associated habitat; material: dental | place: China | collected 2052 ... | reverse complement strand
TTGTTGAAGTTAACGCTGAAACTGACTTCGTTGCGAAAAACGCTCAATTCGTTGAGTTGGTAAACGAAACAGCTAAAGTGATTGCTGAAGGTAAACCAGCTAATAACGAAGAAGCACTTGCATTGACTATGCCTTCAGGTGAAACTCTTGAAGCTGCATACGTAACTGCTACAGCTACTATCGGTGAAAAAATCTCATTCCGTCGTTTTGCAGTTGTTGAGAAAACCGATGCACAACACTTCGGAGCTTACCAACACAACGGTGGACGTATCGGTGTTGTTTCAGTTATCGAAGGTGGAGATGAAGCTCTTGCAAAACAAATCTCAATGCACATCGCAGCGATGAAACCAACTGTTCTTTCATACTCTGAATTGGACGAACAATTTGTTAAAGATGAATTGGCACAACTTAACCATGCTATCGATCAAGATAACGAAAGCCGTGCAATGGTTAATAAACCAGCTCTTCCACACCTTAAATATGGTTCTAAAGCTCAATTGACTGATGCTGTTCTTGCTCAAGCTGAAGAAGATATCAAAGCTGAGTTGGCTGCTGAAGGTAAACCAGAAAAAATCTGGGATAAAATCATCCCAGGTAAAATGGACCGCTTCATGCTTGACAACACTAAAGTTGACCAAGCGTACACTCTTCTTGCTCAAGTTTACATCATGGACGACAGCAAAACTGTTGAAGCTTACCTTGAATCAGTAAATGCTTCAGTAGTAGAATTCGTTCGCTTTGAAGTTGGTGAAGGTATTGAAAAAGCATCTAACGACTTTGAATCAGAAGTTGCAGCTACAATGGCAGCAGCTCTTAACAACTAATTCTAGTTGCTAGATAAAAAGAAAAGAAGTTACGTGAATCAATCGTAACTTCTTTTTTGTTGTAATTAGAAAACGTCTGAGCATTTCTCCAGATGTCTAAACATTTCTATTAATGAGCAAGAGTGTCTACTCCAAATAGAAGAGAGAGAGTTCCCATAATGATACCTGCGAGGATAACTCCGAGCATAACAGCTAGAACACTGCGCTTAAAGTCCCAGTCTAGGATAGATGCTGCAAGCGTACCAGTCCAAGCTCCTGTTCCTGGAAGTGGAATTCCCACAAAAAGTAGTAGGGCCCAGAAGACACCCTTATCGCCGGCAGCCTTTTCAAGTTTTTGGCCCCCACTGTGACCTTTTTTAAGACACCAGGTAAAGAAGCCACCGATAAGAGGTTTGTCAGCACCCCACTCGAGAACACGGCGGGCGAAGAAGAAGATAATTGGGACTGGAATCATGTTCCCAATGACACAAAGAATGAGGGCCTGCCACCAAGGAATACCTGAGGCGATAGCAACAGGAACAGCTCCACGGAGCTCCACTAAAGGAATCATAGAGATTAAGAGTGCAATGATGTATTTCATGAGTAACCTTTCATAGGGAAATAAATAAGAGATAAGACTCAAAGTGAGATGAGCTTTATCAAGAGTGATAAGACTAGTACTACTGTGAAAGTGCTAAAAAGTACTTGTTGGATTAGATAGGTCTCAGCCTGTCAAAGTGGATAGAAAATTTGAATCAAACACCTTAAGTTACCTAATATTTTAGCCTTATTTATTGTATCTTATATGTTCTCTAATGACAACTTTAAAAAGCTTTTCGAGAGTATAGTTTCCCATGAGCTGACATTTTTGGTATAATAATAGTCAGTTATAGTCAAATTAGACTGGAGGGATTAAGATGGCAAGAAATACATCAGATAGTATAGAAGAATATATTAAAGAATTGCTGGGTCAGTCTGGAACTGCTGAGATTCAACGGTCGAACTTGGCAGATGCTTTTCAAGTTGTACCAAGTCAGATTAACTATGTTATCAAGACTCGTTTTACAGAGAGTCGCGGTTATATTGTTGAGAGTAAACGTGGCGGTGGCGGCTATATTCGCATTGTCAAAGTTAGATTCTCCGACAAACACCATATGATTAATGATTTGCTGCAAAATTTGGCAGATCAGCTCAGCGAGCAGGTATTTACAGACTTGATTCAGTTGCTTTTTGATGAAAAAATCATCACTGAACGTGAGGGAAATTTGATTTTAGCAACTGCTAGTGATGATGTTTTAGGCGCAGATGCGGCTGCTACTCGTTCGCGTATTCTACGCTCGCTATTACTTAGATTGGATAGAAAAGGAAATTAGATGACGACATATTCAAGAAAAATGCAGGCCATTTTCCATCGTGCTCAGCTTGAGGCAGAGCGTTTTGGAAGTCCTTTCTTGGAGACTTGGCATGTGCTTCTGGCTATGGTTGAGGTTCCAGGATCTGTAGCTTACTTAACCTTTACTGATTTTGAGGACCGTATTCGTGCGGAAGAGATTGAGACCGCTGCTGTACTAGCGATGGAGAAAAGTCCAAAAGACTTGTCTGAATCAGATATTATCGATTTACGTGCACAGTCACATGCGCTAGAGGCTATGTTGCAAGAGGCAGAGGGAATTGCTAGTGTGACTGGTGCTGTAGAGGTAGGGTCTGAACATGTATTGATGGCTTTCCTTCTTCATAAGGATTTGATGGTTTGTCGTCTCCTTGAAGTTGCTGGTTTTCAATATAAAGATGACAGCGATAAGCCTCGCATTATCGATTTACGACGTTCTTTGGAGCGTTACGCAGGTCTTAGTAAGCAAGATTTGAAGGCCATTCATGACCTTCGTAAGCCTAAAAAATCAAAGGCATCAGGAAATTTTGCTAATATGATGCAGCCTCCTCAATCTTCTACTGGGGAGTTGGCAGATTATACCAAGGACTTAACGGCAGTGGCCGAGTCAGGTGCTCTTGATCCTGTTATTGGACGTGAGAAAGAGATTTCACGCATGATTCAGGTTTTGAGTCGTAAAACGAAGAATAATCCAGTTCTTGTAGGTGAAGCAGGTGTTGGTAAGACGGCACTTGCGCTTGGCTTGGCACAACGTATTGCTTCAGGCGAAGTACCTTTTGAGTTGGCTGATATGCGTATCTTAGAGCTTGATATGATGAGTGTGGTTGCAGGAACACGTTTCCGTGGCGATTTCGAAGAACGTATGAATCAAATCATTGATGAGATTGAAGCTGATGGAAAAATCATTCTCTTTATTGACGAATTGCATACGATTATTGGTTCTGGTTCAGGTATTGATAGTACCTTAGATGCGGCGAATATTTTGAAACCTGCTCTAGCACGTGGTACCCTTCATATGGTTGGAGCAACTACTCAAGCTGAGTACCAGAAGCATATTGAGAAAGATGCAGCTCTTTCTCGCCGTTTTGCTAAGATTACAATTGAGGAGCCAAGTGTAGCTGAGGCGATTGATATTCTAAAAGGCCTACGTTCGTCTTATGAAGACTATCATCGTGTAACGATTACTGATGAGGCAGTTGAGACAGCGGTCAAGGCGGCCCACCGTTATTTGACGAGTAAAAACTTACCTGACTCTGCCATTGATCTTTTAGATGAAGCGAGTGCAACTGTTCAAGGTCGTATCAAAAAAGAAGCCAAACGTGAGATAACATCTTTGGATGAAGCACTTCTATCTGGTGATATGAAGGCTGCTGTTAAACAATATAAAGCTAGCCAAAAAGCAAAATTACCAAAACCTGCCTTGGTAGATGCAGATCAGATTATGCAAACCCTTAGTCGTCTATCAGGTATTCCTGTTGAGAAGATGACTCAGGCAGATAGCAAGCGTTACTTGAATCTGGAAGCAGAGCTTCACAAACGTGTTATTGGTCAAGACGAAGCAGTTTCGGCGATTAGTCGTGCTATTCGTCGTAACCAGTCAGGTATTCGTACTGGAAAACGTCCGATTGGTTCCTTCATGTTCCTTGGACCTACTGGTGTTGGTAAGACAGAATTGGCCAAGGCTTTGGCGGAAGTTCTCTTTGATGATGAGTCAGCTTTGCTTCGTTTTGATATGTCAGAATACATGGAAAAATTTGCGGCTAGCCGACTTAACGGTGCTCCTCCAGGTTATGTTGGATATGATGAGGGTGGTGAATTAACAGAGAAGGTTCGCAATAAGCCTTACTCAGTTCTCCTCTTTGACGAGGTGGAAAAGGCTCACCCAGATATTTTCAACATCCTCTTACAGGTTTTGGATGATGGTGTTTTGACAGATAGCCGTGGTCGTAAGGTTGATTTTTCAAACACTATCATCATTATGACCTCAAACTTGGGAGCTACAGCTCTTCGTGATGATAAAACTGTTGGTTTTGGTGCTCAAACGATTTCTCATAATCACCAAGCTATGCAGTCACGTATTATGGAAGAACTTAAGAAGGCCTACCGTCCAGAGTTTATCAACCGTATTGATGAGAAGGTTGTCTTCCATAGTCTGGAGGAAGAGCAACTTCGTGAGATTGTTAAGATTATGGTGAAACCGTTGGTATCAGCTTTAGCTGAAAAAGGGATTGACTTGAAATTCCAACCAGCTGCCCTTAAGCATTTAGCTAAAGATGGCTATGATGTTGAGATGGGTGCTCGTCCATTACGTCGTACGATTCAAACTCAAGTGGAGGATAAATTATCTGAGCTCTTACTAGGTGGTCAAGTAGTTAGTGGACAAACTCTTAAAATTGGCTGCTCTAAAGATAAATTAACCTTTACAGTAGTGTAAAAATCAAACAAAAAGACAGATTACAGGTATAGTTTGTCTTTTTTTTTGTGTGTCAATAGTCAATAGGAGTCAATGTAGAGTCAATCTTTCTGTAAAGTAGGTGTAAAAGAAAAAGCCGAGCCACGCTCGACTGTAAGTATTAGAGTTTCTCGTTGACAAAGGTGACAAAGTGATTCCACCAAACCTTGAGGAAGAAGCTTTTCTTAACTTCTTTACCAGCAACCAGTTCCATGCTTGACATGCCTTGATTAGGTAGGTAGCCTTCTCCTACAAGATCCTTATCTTCAAAGGTGGCTGTTCCCACCTTGTCTCCTGCCTTGACAGGGGCTTGCATCTGGTTGGTAGTGACTTTAATGTGTTTGTTATTGTTGGCATCTATTTTTTGGATGATATTAAAGTCAGACTTAGCGACGGCAGTGACTTGCTTAGATTTACCATCAAGGACAGATGCTTGACTTTTACCGATGGCTTGTCCTTTTTTGGCAATGGTCTTGCTTTCCCAATGATAGACTACGTAGTTAAGTAGGTCGTTAGTTGCAGTGAAACGGGCATAGTCATCCGTATCGGTGTGCTCAGCATTCAAAATGACTGTGATAATGCTCATGCCACTTTCATTTGAGTGGGCCACGAAGGAAGCACCAGCCAAGTCGGTGGTACCTGTTTTTAGACCATCAACTCCTTTACGGTAACTAGGTTGTCCCTTAAGCATATAGTTGGAGGTTTTGAGTTTGTTGACACCATCAAAGTCAGCCTCAGTTTTTTTAGTGATATCGAGAATTTCAGGATATTCTTTCACCACGTGTTGTGCAATGATAGCAACGTCCTTAGCACTCATGGTATTTTCTTCGTCAGATTTAGAGCCTGGATAGATATTGTCACCTAAGTAAGAATTATTGAGACCAGAGGCATTGACAATCTTGGCATCAGTGATACCCCAATCTTTAAGTTGGGCTTTCATCATGTCGACAAACTTACTTTCGGTTCCTCCGATTTCCTCGGCTAGAGCAATAGATGAACTGTTGGCACTGGAAATAAGGGTTGCGTCAAGAAGTTGTTTGACAGTGTATTTGCGGGCATCTAGTGGAATATTAGATACTCCGGCACTGACAGTTAGTTCAAAGGGATAGTCAGAAATATCAACTTTGCTGTTCCATTTTAGGTCTCCCTGATCTACCGCTTTATAAACCATATAGGCTGTTAGGAGCTTGGTAATAGAGCCAATCCCTGTAGAGGTAGAGGCATCTTTTTCGTATAAAATTTTGCCAGTATTAGCTTCGACAGCGACGGCATGTTTGGCTGTGGCATCATATCCTTTTTTCTTATCTGCTGCAAAAGCAGGGGCTACGCTTCCCAGACAGAGTAAGAAGGTCATCATAAGCGTAATCAGTTTTTTCATGGTTTGTTCCTTCATGTGTTTTGGATATTTATTATACCACATTTTGAGAGGAACTTAAGGTGTTGAGAATGGGCTTTTACTTACAAGACCAATTTTGAAGGCAAGATAAAACTACCTTTTGATATCTAAAAGGTAGTTTTGTGTTTACTTATTTCCTGTAAAGAAATTAACGATATGGTTCCACCAAACTTTTAAGAAGAAACTTTTCTTGATAGATTGGTTGGCTGTTACCGAAATTTGAGGGGGATCAGAGATGTAACCTGTTCCTACGAGATCCTTATCATCAAAGGTCGCTGTTCCAATAGTGTCACCTTTTTTGATAGGTGCTGTTATAGTTTTTGCTTTGATTTTAACAGCATCATTTTTGCTGTTTATTTTTTGAACGACTGTAAGGTCTGACTCGAGTTTAGCAGAGATGGTTTGACTGTCTCCATCGGCTACCTTAATATCATTTTTCTTGACGATTTGTCCCTTGGTGTTGAGGGTTTTGATTTCCCAGTTTTGAGTCACATAATCTAGCAACTCATTTGTGGCTGTGAATCTGGCAGCTTCATCTTCTTCGCCATTGTCCGCATTCATAACAACTGTAATCAAACTCATGCCATTTTCATTGGAGTGGGCTACAAAGGATGCCCCTGCAAGTTCAGTTGTTCCCGTCTTGAGTCCATCAACGCCTTCACGGAAGTTGTCTTGCCCCTCCAACATGTAGTTGTGTGTCGTTAATTTGTTGTCACCTTCGAAATCAGTTTCGGTTTGCTTGGTGATTTCAAGTACCTGAGGATAGTCTTTGATGAGGTGGTCTGCAATAATGGCAACATCTAGAGCACTCATAGTATTTTCGTCATCTGGTTTAGAGCCAGGATAGCGGTTATTCCCAAGGTATTTATTGTTTAGACCAGAAGCGTTAAATAATTTAGCATCTGCAATGCCCCATTCTTTAAGTTGGGCTGTCATAGTGTCAACGAAGGCACTCTCTGATCCTGAGATTTTTTCAGCTAGAGCAATTGCTGCACTGTTGGCACTACTAATGAGGGTGGCATCTAAGAGTTGTTTGACAGTATATTTTCGAGAATCTAGTGGGATATTTGAAACTTCTGAATCAACTGTTAGGTTGAATGGGTAATCTGAGATATTTACCTCAGTGTCCCAATTAATTTTACCTTGATCAACAGCTTTGTATACCATGTAGGCTGTCAGGATTTTCGTCATTGAAGCAACGCCATTAGGAGTGGTGGCATCTTTTTCATAGAGCACTTTTCCTGTAGTGGTTTCGATAGCGATCGCATGTTTTGCAGCAACATTGAAGTTATCAGTCTGCTCTTGTGCTAGGGCAGGTGTTGCTAGGCCTATTAAGATTAAGGTAATCATAATGATGTGTTGTAATTTTTTTATAGTCATTCCTTTGGCTCTCATAAGTGTTTATTATATCACAAAACCACTTAAATATCTGAAATCGGGAAAAGCTTGGAGTGCAACTTATGCCGAAGCTCTGCCATTTTCGACTATAATATGGTAAAATGGAAGTTATATCAAATGAATGATATAAAGTTGACCAGTTCGTTTTTGTGGGGCTGGTTATGGATAAAAAGAGGGATCAAACATGGCTAAACAAACTTTTGAGATGACCTTTGCAGGACGCCCGCTTGTCGTTGAAGTTGGGCAGGTAGCTAAGCAGGCTAATGGTGCTGTCGTCGTGCGTTATGGAGATACAACGGTATTATCAACAGCTGTTATGTCTAAAAAGATGGCAACTGCAGATTTCTTTCCATTACAGGTTAATTATGAGGAAAAAATGTATGCGGCTGGTAAGTTCCCGGGAGGTTTTAATAAGCGTGAAGGCCGTCCTTCAACAGACGCCACTTTGACTGCTCGTCTTATTGATCGTCCTATTCGTCCTATGTTTGCGGAGGGTTTTCGTAACGAAGTTCAGGTCATTAATACTGTTCTCTCTTATGATGAAAATGCTAGTGCGCCAATGGCAGCTATGTTTGGGAGTTCTTTAGCACTTTCTATTTCGGATATTCCTTTCAATGGTCCCATTGCTGGGGTTCAAGTGGCTTATGCAGCGGAAGATTTCATCATCAACCCAAGTGCATCAGATAAAGACGTTTCACAGTTAGACTTGACAGTGGCCGGTACCAAGGAAGCTATCAATATGGTAGAGTCGGGTGCTCAGGAATTGTCTGAGGATATTATGTTGCAAGCACTCTTGAAGGGACATGAGGCTATTCAAGAGTTGGTTGATTTCCAAAATTATATCGTTGCAGCTGTTGGTAAGGAAAAGGCTGAGGTTGAACTACTCCAAGTTGATGCTGATTTGAAAGTCGAAATCGAAACAGCTTATTATGATCAATTAGCTAAGGCTGTTCAGGTGGAAGAAAAACTGGCACGTGAAGCAGCAACCCAGACTGTTAAAGAAGAGGTCCTCGCTTCTTATCAAGAACGCTTCGCAGAAGATGAAGATAGGGAAACTATTTTACGTGATGTGGTAGAAATCCTTGAGCAGATGGAACATGCTGAAGTGCGCCGTCTGATTACAGAAGACAAGGTTCGTCCTGATGGTCGTCGTGTGGATGAAATTCGTCCTTTGGATGCTGAAATTGACTTTCTGCCAAAGGTTCATGGATCAGGTCTCTTTACACGTGGACAAACCCAGGCTTTATCAGTCTTGACTTTAGCCCCTATGAGTGATACACAACTTATTGATGGTTTGGATCCAGAGTATAAGAAACGTTTCCTTCACCACTACAATTTCCCTCAGTATTCGGTGGGTGAAACAGGGCGTTACGGTGCACCAGGCCGTCGTGAAATTGGTCATGGAGCCTTGGGTGAGCGAGCCCTTGCTCAAGTTCTCCCAAGTATCGAAGAGTTTCCATATGCTATCCGTTTGGTAGCCGAAGTCTTGGAGTCAAATGGGTCTTCTTCACAGGCTTCTATTTGTGCAGGTACTTTGGCTCTTATGGCAGGTGGGGTGCCGATTAAGGCACCTGTTGCGGGGATTGCCATGGGCCTTATTTCAGATGGAACAAACTACACTGTTTTAACTGACATTCAAGGTTTAGAAGATCATTTTGGTGATATGGACTTTAAGGTGGCTGGTACACGTCAAGGAATTACAGCTCTTCAGATGGATATTAAGATTTCAGGTATTACACCTACCATTCTCGAAGAGGCTTTGGCTCAAGCCAAGGTAGCTCGTTTTGAAATTCTTGATGTTATTGAGTCAGCAATCGCTGAGCCACGTCCAGAATTGGCACCAACAGCGCCTAAGATTGACAGTATTCAAATTCCTGTTGACAAGATTAAGGTTGTCATCGGTAAAGGTGGCGAAACAATTGACAAGATTATTGCTGAGACTGGTGTCACTATTGATATTGATGAAGAGGGACTTGTTCAGATTTTCTCTAGTGATCAGGATGCCATTAACCGTGCTAAAGCTATCATCTCCGATCTTGTACGTGAAGCAAAGGTTGGCGAGGTCTACACTGTACCAGTTGTGCGTATTGAAAAGTTCGGTGCCTTTGTCCATCTCTTTAATAAGACAGATGCTCTCGTCCACATCTCAGAACTAGCTTGGGAACGCACTGAGCGTGTTGAAGATGTGGTTAAGGTTGGGAATATGGTAACTGTTAAAATTATCAAAATCGATGAAAAAGGACGTATCGATGCCTCAATTAAGACCTTGCTTCCTAAGCCCGAAAAGATTGAGGACGGGGAAAATGAAGGAGAGCATCGTCACCGCCGTCGTTCTCATCACAAACCACGTCACCATAATGAAAATGGTGAAGCACCGAAAAATCCTGATGAATCAGAAACGAAAGAACAAATAGAAGAATGACAGAAAATCAAGAATTGCAAGCTTTTGATGAAACCTTGAGAGAGTTTTTAACGGAACCAGACCACTTTTTAACCAGTCTGGCTTTGGTTAATCACCTACAACGTACTCCTGTCTTGGCTGCCCAAGACCTCTACGCAGTTGAAGTGGAAGGCAAGAAGGTTGTTCCTGTCTTCACTAGTGAACAGGACCTACAATCTTTTAAAACTACTCAAGAGAGTGCTCGAGAGCAAACTTGGGTAGAACGTTCGAGCTTAGATGTTTTAACACAACTGGTTCAGGCAGAGCTTTTTGGTCTTGCTTTCAATTTAAAAGAGGATGGTGGCGTCTCGAATACTACTCTTTTTGCAAGCAGTGAACTCATCCAGTTTATCAACTATTTTACTCAGACCTTAAATAATCTTTTGGGTGAGGAAAATCAAAAGGCAGATTCTAAAGATAAGATTTATCTTGTTCCAGCCTTCATTCACAAACGCGAGGAAGATGGCCAGGATGACCGTCTCTTTGCGACCATGTCGAATGCAGAGGGACAGAGTTATGTGCCTGTGTTTACGAACTTAACGAGCTTTGCAAAATGGTACGGTAACGAGACTTTTGGTCTACCTTTCCGTAAGGCTAAAGGGACTATTCTGCAATGGCCACTGTCAGAAATTTACCAGCCTTCAACAGGCGAAAATGAGTTGGACAAGGTTCAAGGTATTGTCATCAATCCTTTTGATGACCATCCTGAGTTAGTCGATTGGGCTTATTTTGAAGGGGATAGCGAGTAGACCTAGTGTTCGCAACTTTCCACTTTAAAGAATAATAGGGCCACAGCAAACAATAATAACAATAATGATATAAGGAGTGACCTATATGGGGTGGTGGAAAGAAAGTATTGATATTGTAAAGAAAAATGACCCAGCGGCTCGGACAAGTTTGGAGGTTCTTTTAACCTATCCTGGTCTAAAGGCTTTGGCCGCTCATCGTATCTCACATTTTCTCTGGCGCCACCATTGTCGACTGTTAGCTCGTATGCATAGTCAATTTTGGCGATTTTGGACTCAGATTGAGATTCACCCAGGGGCTCAGATTGCTGAAGGTGTTTTCATTGACCATGGCTCAGGCCTTGTCATTGGTGAAACAGCTGTGGTTGAAAAAGGAGCTATGCTCTATCACGGTGTTACTTTAGGTGGTACTGGTAAAGATGTCGGAAAACGTCACCCAACCGTTCGTGAGGGTGCATTGGTTTCAGCCCATGCTCAGGTTATTGGTCCTATTGAGATTGGGAAAAATGCTAAGGTAGGTGCAGCAGCTGTGGTTGTTGCCGATGTCCCAGAAGATGTTACGGTAGTTGGTGTCCCTGCTAAGGTCGTACGTGTTCACGGTAAAAAGGATGAAGAAGTGATTCATGACATTGAGGAAGGTCGTGAATACTATAGCGAAAAGCTAGAAGATCTTCTAAAAGCAGCTAGCTTTCACTCATCACGTCTATAAGGACAGAAAAAGATGAAACTCTTTAGTTCAAAGGTGACTCGATTGACGGTTGTGGGTCCTCTTGCTCTTGTTTACATTGCTTTACATAGAGCAGACCATAGTATGGCCGCCTTATGGTTTTGCATTGCTCTGTTATGGGCCGGTCTTGTTTTTAAGCAACGACACAAGTGAGATTTGAGTAATGAAACAATTCTTCAAGGACAATCTTTTTTTGGTCTTCTATATAGTTGGGAGTTTTCTTTCAGCTATGTCTCTCTTGGCTCAAGGTCAGCTAGTTGCGGCTATTTGGATTATAATTCTCGTTATACTCTTGTGTTTGTACCTAAACCATATCAAGGATAAAAAATAGTTTCCAGTTAATTGAAAGGAATCTCTAGTGATTAAAATTTATGATACGATGACACGTTCGCTCCGTGATTTTGTACCTTTGACAGAAAATGTTGTCAATATGTATGTCTGCGGACCAACAGTTTACAATTATATTCATATCGGAAATGCCCGTTCAGCAGTAGCTTTTGATACTATTCGTCGTTATTTTGAGTATTGTGGCTACACAGTCAACTATATTTCTAATTTTACAGATGTAGATGATAAGATCATCAAGGCAGCCAATGAAGCTGGCATTTCAACTAAAGAATTGTCGGACAAGTTTATCGCAGCTTTTATGGAGGATACTGCACAGCTTGGCATTAAACCAGCGACACAAAATCCTCGTGTTATTAACTACATGGATGAAATCATTGCATTTGTGTCAACCTTGGTTGACAAAGGATTCGCCTATGTCTCTGAAGGTGATGTTTACTTCCGAGTAGCTAAGTCAAACAACTATGCTAAATTGGCGAATAAGACTTTGGAAGATCTTGAAATTGGTGCAAGCGGACGTACGGATTCTGAGACAGATCGTAAGGAAAATCCTCTGGATTTTGCCCTTTGGAAAGCTGCCAAAGAAGGAGAGATTTCTTGGGAAAGTTCTTGGGGACCTGGACGTCCAGGCTGGCACATCGAATGTTCTGTTATGGCGACTGAAATCCTTGGGGATACTATCGATATCCATGGTGGAGGTGCGGACCTTGAGTTCCCGCACCATACTAATGAAATCGCACAATCAGAAGCCAAGACTGGTAAGATCTTTGCTAATTACTGGATGCACAACGGTTTTGTCAATGTGGACAATGAGAAAATGTCAAAATCTTTGGGTAACTTTGTGACTGTTCATGATATGCTTAAGACGGTTGATGGGCAAGTGCTTCGCTTCTTCCTAGCGACACAACAGTATCGTAAACCAATTAACTTTACCGAGAAAGCTATCCATGATGCTGAAGTCAATCTCAAGTATTTGAAAAATACGCACAGTCTTCCCTTGACAGATCAGGTGAATCAAGATGAGTTGCAAACTTATCTTGATGCTTTCCAGGTGGCTATGGATGATGACTTTAATACGGCAAATGGTGTGACTGTTCTGTTTGATATGGCCAAATGGATTAATTCAGGCAACTATGATGAAACTGTTAAAGATGCTTTTGAAAAAATGCTCCAAGTTTTCGGTATTGTTTTCGAAGAAGAAGTCCTTGATGAAGATATCGAAAAACTCATTGAAGAGCGTCAGGCGGCGCGTGCTAACAAGGACTTTGCGACAGCAGACCGCATTCGTGATGAGTTAGCTGCTCAAGGTATCAAACTTCTTGATACTAAGGAGGGCGTGAGGTGGACACGTGACTAAACATCTTGATGTAAACCTTATTAATGGTATTGCTCTCGCCTTTGAGGGAGATGCTGTTTATTCCTTATACATTCGCCGTCATCTGATTTTTCAAGGACAGACTAAGCCAAATCAATTGCATCGTCTAGCTACACGCTATGTTTCCGCCAAGGCTCAAGCTAGCCTCATTGAAAAAATGCTAGATCGAGAGCTTTTGACTGAAAAAGAGCTGGATATCTACAAACGAGGTCGTAATGCTAAGAGTCATACCAAGGCTAAAAATACGGATGTTATTACCTATAAAATGTCAACAGGCTTCGAGGCAGTCATGGGTTATCTTCATATGAACGAGGATATCGACCGTCTAGAAGAGTTGGTTGCTTGGTGCATTGATGAAGTTGAAAAAGAAATCTAAAAATTCTGCTGAGAGCAGGATTTTTTTGTTATTTAAAATTCATCTAGATTGTGAAAAAATAATCGAAGTTTAAAAAACAAGATTGTTTGGATAGCAAAGTAATTCAGTATCTTAATAATATAAAACTAATGTTTAGAGGCTCTAAAATGAGGAAATTAAGGAGTGCCTTACACGTGTAACCCCGATACTATAACGCTTTTAATAAAAATCTTTTGACAGAAAGTTAAAGAAGTCTATAATGTTAGTAAATGAGTCTATATCAAAAATGAGGAGGTGAATGGAAATAGCTAAGAAAAAAGTTTTCTATACAACTTTTGCTGTTTTGATTTTGTCTAGTTTTATGTTGTAAACAGGTAAAGCAGACGAAGTTTAGGTGAAATCTGATGAAGCTAAAATAGATTATGTTAATAGTGAGGTATCAGCTCCGTAAGTTGATTTTTCTTCAGTTGAAGCCAAGGCAGAACCAACCAATCAAGTCAGCTCAGTGGGACCTCAACGTCATTGATGGTTGTCTCTTCAAGTGAGACAGATGAGGGTCTTCTTGAGGTACATTCTCAAGTTGATATTGTAGAGACGAGTGTTTCTATGACTACATCTTATTCAGAAGAGGCTCGTGTTCAAGCTTTTGGTGAGGATCGATCAGTAGCTGCATCTGAGCGAGGAGATGCAAGCACAACATCTGAAGTGGCTTAAGAAACTGCTAGCTCTCTTGCATCGACAACTGCAGAAATAAGTCAGTTGGATAAAAATACAGAGAGAGTTTGACCTATTCGTTAAAAGTAACCTTTACAGACGGACTTATCTAAGAGATTTCCGGAAACAGTTCAACAAGCACAGGCTCAATTGACATCTTCCAAGCAGTAGGTAAAAACATTACCTAGACTGAGAGAAAGATTGTGGAATCAATTGCAGATCCAGATACAATTGGTAAGCAGGCTTTAGCTGCTGCAACGCTTGTTCTGGTTCTTCTAGTGCTTTATCTAGTAGTAATTATATTTATTTAACATGCTTTGCCCTCGTAAGAGGGCTTTTTTTATGATAGAATGGGCATATGAAAACAACTAAAGAATCAAGCCTAGACATTGTTTATGGTGTGCATGCTGTAACGGAGAGTCTAGAAGCTAATACTGGAAACAAACTCTATATTCAAGACGATCTTCGAGGGAAAAATGTGGATGCTATTAAGGCCTTGGCAGCTGAAAAGAAGGTTTCCATCTCTTGGACACCAAAGAAAACCTTGTCTGATATGACAGGTGGGGCTGTTCATCAAGGTTTTGTCCTTCGTGTGTCAGAGTTCGCTTACTCTGATCTCTCAGTTATTATGGATAAGGCTGAGCAGGAGGAGAACCCTCTGATTCTCATTTTAGATGGACTTAACGATCCTCATAACTTTGGTTCTATCCTACGAACGGCTGATGCTACTCAGGTGACAGGAGTTATTATTCCCAAGCATCGTGCTGTAGGGGTAACACCTGTCGTTGCCAAGACATCAACAGGGGCGGTGGAGCATATTCCGATTGCGAGAGTGACTAATCTGAGCCAAACCCTTGATAAACTTAAAGAATCAGGCTTTTGGGTATTTGGTACAGATATGGACGGTACACCATCTCATAAATGGAACACAGCTGGTAAGCTTGCTCTTATCATTGGTAATGAAGGTAAGGGAATTTCTGCTAACATCAAGAAACAAGTTGATGAGATGATTACTATTCCTATGAGTGGCCATGTGCAGAGCCTAAACGCCAGTGTGGCAGCTGCAGTTCTTATGTATGAAGTTTATCGAAACCGATTGTAACTATGAAAAAAAGAATACTTCTGGTTGATGGTTATAATATGATTGCCTTTTGGCAAGAAACCCGTCAACTCTTTAAGGCCAATCAGCTTGACGAAGCTCGTGAAACACTGATTCGTAAGCTCAATCATTATGCCAACTTTGAGCATATTGATATCATCTGTGTGTTTGATGCCCAGTTTGTTCCAGGGAGCCGTCAGCGCTATGATCAGTACCGTGTCAGTGTTATTTTTACTGAGGAAGACGAGACAGCCGATAGCTATATTGAGCGATCAGCAGCCGAGATGAATACTGTTCAAAATCTAGTTGAAGTAGCGACTAGTGACTTGAATGAACAGTGGGCCATCTTTTCTCAAGGAGCTTTACGTGTTTCAGCGCGTGAGTTGGAGGAGCGTGTTAATACCGTTAAGTCGGATTTAGACAAGATGTCGGCGCATATTGACTTAACAACCCCCAAGTTACGTCCATGGGACGAAACACAATTAGGAAAATTACAGAACCTTTTAAATGAAATAGAATAGAGGGATATATGACATTTAAAATTTTGACAGATTCAACAGCTGATCTAGATGAAAAATGGGCTCAGGAGAATGATGTTGAACTTATTGGTCTAACCATTACGCTCGATGATATTACTTATGAGACCGTTGGTCCCAATCGATTAACGAGTGACCGTCTGTTGGAAGCTATGCAAGAAGGAGGTCAACCGACCACAAGTCAGGTAAATGTTGGTCAATTTGAAGAGGTTTTTCGTCGTCATGCTCAAAATGGTGATGCTCTTCTTTATCTTGCCTTCTCATCAGTGCTTTCAGGTACTTATCAAAGTGCCGTTATGGCGCGTGACATGATTTTGGATGAGCATCCAGAAGCTATCATTGAGATTGTAGATACCCTGGCGGCAGCAGGTGGAGAAGGTTATCTCTCTATCTTGGCGGCAGAAGCTCGTGACCAAGGTAAGAGTTTATCCGAAACGAAAGCCATGATTGAGGACATTCTGCCACGTTTACGAACTTATTTCTTAGTTGATGATCTCTATCATCTTATGCGTGGGGGCCGTCTTTCTAAGAGCTCAGCAATTATTGGTAGTTTGATTAATATCAAGCCCCTTCTTTGGCTAGACGATTCGGGTAAGTTGGTTCCTTTGGCTAAAATCCGTGGACGTAAAAAAGCCATTAAAGAAATGGTGTTGCATGCTACTCAGGATATTGGGCATAGCACAGCGATTGTCGCTTATGCTAATGATTTAGAAGCTGCGGAGAATCTAAAAGAACAATTGTTAGCAGTTGACGGCATTGATCAAGTTCTTATTATGCCACTAGGTCCAGTTATTTCTACCCACGTCGGACCAGATACCTTGGCCGTCTTCACGATTGGTGAGAAAGCTAGATAGAAAAAATCAGATAGGTTTTCCTATCTGATTTTTTCGTTGTCTGAAATGATATATCAATAGAAAATAAGAAGATAAATCATACAAAATGAATAGTATATTTAACATGATGCAAAACAATGCTGTAATAAATCTATAAAATGGAGGAAACAAAATGAAGGAGTCAAAGAAAAAGTAGCTAGCACGATGGATGAACGTGCTCAGTTAATCAGTAACAGCATCTGCTGCTGGAGGTTATGGAGTAGCCATGATTGGTATATTTGTAACGATTATGGTTACTGGTAAGACACACTCCGTATACTTAGCTCAGTCCTTATTAATTAGTACTTTCTTTGGATCTATGTGCGTGGTCGTAGTGCATAGCGTATCACGAATGGGCATCCACGTTTACTGGACAAAAAATTGAGAAGAAAGTGTTCGTATTATCCTGAGTAATGTTGCTTTTTGGAATTGTTATATCATCAATTGGTTTGTTAAGTTTAGTACAGTCGATTGAGATGGATAATAATATTATGAGTAGTGTAGCATTTTTGACATTGGGTCTGATCCTTATTTGTGACGGATTGCTTATCATCAAAAAAATCAGAAAAAACCGTCTGGAAGAACTAGAAGACGAAGCGTAGGTTTTTTAAATGATAAATTTAAAATTAAAGTCAGCACGTGTGACAAAAGACCTCACTCAACAAGGCTTAGCAGATGCTATAGGGGTCTCTCGCCAGACCATCTCACCTATTGAAAAGGGAGACTACAATCCGACCATAGATTTGTACATTGCTATCTGAAAAACATTAGACCAGATTTGTTGGGAAGATGAGGACTAGTTTGTATCCCTTAGAGGAGAGGTCGCTGGGGGGGATTCTATTAGCTAACTTTTAAAACGGGAGCTAAAAAATAAAAGAAAAAACACCTCCAAATGACTTGCCTTGGACGTGTTTTTTTGATATTATGTTAGACGGTATTGTTTACCCCATTTGAAAGGCCCCGGAACCTTCCAAATACTTTTTGATGGGAAGGAACACCCATCACTCGTAAACAAAAATCGAACTATATATAGGAGAAATCATGAACAAAACAACATTTATGGCTAAACCAGGCCAAGTTGAACGTAAATGGTACGTAGTTGACGCAACTGATGTACCACTTGGACGTCTTTCTGCAGTAGTTGCTAGCGTACTTCGCGGAAAAAACAAACCAACTTTCACACCACACACTGATACAGGTGACTTCGTAATCGTTATCAATGCTGAAAAAGTTAAATTGACTGGTAAAAAAGCAACTGATAAGATCTACTACACTCACTCAATGTACCCAGGTGGATTGAAACAAATCTCAGCAGGTGAACTTCGTTCTAAAAATGCTGTTCGTTTGATTGAAAAATCAGTTAAAGGTATGCTTCCACACAACACTCTTGGACGCGCACAAGGTATGAAATTGAAAGTCTTCGTTGGCGGTGAGCACACTCACGCTGCACAACAACCAGAAGTACTTGATATCTCAGGACTTATCTAATTCTAAGAGGAAAGGAGCACTAATATAATGGCACAAGCACAATATGCAGGTACAGGACGCCGTAAAAACGCCGTTGCACGCGTACGTTTGGTTCCAGGTACTGGTAAAATCACAGTTAACAAAAAAGATGTAGAAGAATACATCCCACACGCAGACCTTCGTCTCGTTATCAACCAACCTTTTGCAGTTACTTCAACTGAAGGTTCATACGACGTACACGTTAACGTTGTAGGTGGTGGATACGCTGGTCAATCAGGTGCGATCCGTCACGGTATCGCTCGTGCACTTCTTCAAGTAGACCCAGACTTCCGCGATTCATTGAAACGCGCTGGACTTCTTACTCGTGATGCACGTATGGTTGAACGTAAGAAACCAGGTCTTAAGAAAGCTCGTAAAGCT
>ERZ773006.470-NODE-470-length-18598-cov-3.35873_pt1 | contig 18598 bp, 15 predicted proteins | sample MGYA00580843_ERZ773006 | MGnify/ENA primary metagenome ERZ773006 (study PRJEB29015, sample SAMEA2738011) | human oral metagenome | biome: human oral; feature: human-associated habitat; material: dental | place: China | collected 2052 ... | reverse complement strand
AAACTACAAAACTAAAATGACATACTCTATCAAAAAAATACAAAGCTATCGTTAGAAAGATTGCTGAATACAAAAATTTTGACATCATATTACAGACTAATGAAGTATGTTCAATAAACTGAACTACAATACTTATAATCATATAATGAACAACATAGTAGCGCATACTATTTTTACCTACATAGGTTACCAAGAAAACAGGTCGTGAAAGAACTATGGTAAAAAAATAATAGAATAGGACACAACCAGCCAAACAGGATAACTCTACAATTGGAAAAGGAAGAGACCCTAAAATCTCAGAGGCTCTAAAATCTAAATATGTTGGGGCAAAGAACTGTAATATAAATAAAAACAAAGAAAACAGAATAATAGACTTATTTAAAAGTACATCTTTCATTATCACACCCAACGTAAAGAAAAAGAGACCATTGGACACATTCCCTATATACAAAAAATGATTAAAATGACCTACAACGAAAAAAGCTACCCCACCTGCACTCAATAATAATATTAAACAATAAGGTACTTTTAACAGAGAAAATATTTTAAACAAAAACTTCACCATAAAAAGAGATAAAAGAAACCATAATGCAAAATTACCATTAAAAGATCCATACCATAAAAAACTTTTCAAAGAATCTTCTATCAAAGAAGATAAATTCCCCCTACCCAACAATAAATTCCCTCCTAAATATATTCCTCCCCAACCGATAAATGAAAAAAACAAAAAAGGAACTAATAAGCGTTTTGTATTTGTCCTTAGTTCAACCTTAAATGGTTTATCAGGCTTAAAAAAAATACCTGCTTTAAAATAAAACCATGGCATAAAACAAGACATTAGCGACAATATAAAATGCAGGAAAGGCGTATCCACCCCTGAGAATCTCGCTAAATGAACAACATACATCATCCAAATTAACATAACTCCACTAACCGTATCTATACCTACTAACCGCTTATTCATACTTTATTTTTTAATAATCATATCAATAATTTTATTAACTATAAAACTACCTTATTTTAAAAAGTTAGAGATTATACACACATTATAATTTAAAAATTATATTTTAAATATAAGTATAAACTATTCAACCGTATGATTCATTTTAATCATTGTCTACGTATATGTCATTTTTGTCCTTTATGGGTATTATTTGAAAACATCTTATTATGACCATATTGATTACCAAAGAGTAACAAGTCTAGAATTGCATATTTGCTTAACAAACGAATACTAAATATACAAATAAAACAGGTAATACAACTTAACAATATGGCTATTAAATAATTCTCTATAGCTCCATAAGAGAAATGAAAATAATCTACAAAAAGATATTGGATAATAAATGTTTGCATCACATAAATCCCTAAAGTATAACTCCCCCACCTAGCAACTATAGAACAATCTCTCCTATCAGCAATTTTCCTAAACAAGAAAATAAAGAACATACTACCACAAAAACTTAGGTAATATTTCACAGCTATTAGGTGAGGTGTATATTTCCAACAATTAAAATCTAAAACTAAGTTTGTTACATTCCAATTATTCAAAAACATAAAAAATAAGCCTAACCAAAAAAATATTCCAGTTAAATATAATCCATCAATTGTGTGTTTAAAAATCCAATCCTTGTTTTTTCCAATAAAATAACCCACCCAGAAAAAAGAATACATAAAATTGAATTGAAATATACTTCCAAAGGGTAGAACAAACAATATTATAATTGAACCAATAGCAGCTATCCAATCTATACTAATAATTCTTCGAGACAACCATTGATACAACAAACATAAAAAGAGAACTTTTAAATACCAGCTATTACCTTTAATTTCTATTAGGATTCTCATTGAATCTTTGGAAGACAACAAGCTATATATAACAATAATTGCCGTCCATATTACTACAGGCAATAAAAGTGTTGTAGTTTTCTTGATTATTAAATTACTAAAAGAAGGTTCACCTTTCTGAGCAAAAAAACCACTAATCATAATAAATAATGGCATGTGAAATGTATATATAACCTGATTAGTATAGAAGCCTACACTACCACAATCTATTTCCATTAAATAATGCCCAAAAACTACCAGCCAGATAGCAAAAAACTTCAAGGAATCAAAATAAAGAATACGTTTGTTACTCATATATACTATAAAGAAATCTCTACATATTTTGCATCATTCAACATAGCAGCTCGTTTTGGAAAACCACTTCGAAACAAAAGTTTATCTGTTATTTGAAATACTTTTTTAGCATTACTAAGCATAAAATAATCAACAAAGGATTTCATATAAACATCTTGACTTGCATCAAAAGTGAATCCCATATGAACAACGTTACCAGGAATAATGTAGACATAGTCAAGATATGACAATCTATCTAAAAACATCTTACTATCACTAGTTATTAATAAACGTTCTCTGGGATATTTCGAATGTAATTCTTCTATCCCTTTTATACACCTAAGGATATAAGCCTCTCGTTCTGATTCAGGCAAAACATCCCCACCTTCTTTGAAGTCGCCCAATAACTGCCTAAATCGAAAAGTCAACGAAATATATTTTTTTGCACCTCCTAACTGACTAAGATGATAATCAATTTGGTTCTGTAATCTATCAGATGGACGGAAAAGTTCCTTAAATAAAGTACTAAACTCCTTATCTGCGATTGCCATATTTGAATAGATATGAATTTGTTTATAATTTTTCTTTAAATAGTAACGAAGAATCATACGTTGTGCAAAGCGTTGAAAACAATTACGCAGATTATGATGATAAGTCAATAATGTGCAAGGATATACTTTTTCTATATCCCAGCATATATCATCTGCCTCAAGTTGCCAATCATATTGATTAGGAACTAAATAATCTTGTAAATGTAATGGTTCAAAGACGATTCTAAAAGGCAATCCTTGACGCTTACATTCAGCATAAATAGAAGTAATTCCTCTAAGACGATCTGACAGACCTCCAGAGAATGTCGTTTCTGGCTGCACCATATAAATGATTGTTTTACAACCATCTCCCATAATACTACAATCTTTTACGTTCTTACTATTATACAATGGTAAAAGCAAATCCCGCCTACATGTATAATTATGGCGTAGTATTGGGCTAAAATATAAAAAAGGCAGGAAGAAATTAAAGATCTTTTCTATCATTATTAAAAAATTACTTATCCATTTTTATCGTAATAAAATTACTTTCGATTAAGGGGTATAACTTTATTGGACCAGGGAACCATTTATCAGGTGAAATAACAACCTTCGTTTGATTACGACTCAAAAACTGGGCACACCATGAAAATGTACTATTAGAAATTATAAAATGCTTACAACTATACATCAACCGAATATTTTCCCATCACTACTTCAACATACCAAATATTAGTTATCTTACGAACCAATAGCCCCAATATATATTATCCCTTTAATGAGTAAAATCATTATCTACCTTTGATTTTACGATATAGTAAAATAAGTAACAAATAGATCCTCTCCCTATTAACCACCCACAAAAATAAATCAGCTTTTCTATGTCCAGTCTTTCCTACAGGATAGACACCTCTTGCTCTGAAAATATTGATATCATTTTTAATTTCCTTAATGGAGTAATCAATTGGAAACAGACTATAGAGATAACCAGCCAAGGAATAATTCAACCATTGCCTGTAATATTCATAAAATGTGTGATATCGATGACAATCTATATAAGTTTTGAAGTTGCAAATCGTCACTCTCGAATCAGCCACATTACGTTTCGTGTTTTCTACATGTATACCCCTCATCACTGAATTTTCATTATCATCACTATAAATATATGCTTGTAGCGGGATCTGTTTAATGCCTTTCAGCAGAGGATAAACTTGCATCAAGAAAAACCAATCTTCTTGAGAATACCTTTTAGGATCAAAACGAATATTAGCGTCTTCAATAACACTACGCCGGATTATTTTTGTCCAAAGATATCCATTAAAATGTCCTCTCTTTATATATTCTATACCAGAACTCTCAAACGGCAAAAAATTAACACCATTATAAGAGATACCTAACATGTCAATCATATTATTAAGCTCAGAAAGAATCTGTTGAAGACTTTTATTTACGATATAATCGTCAGAATCAACAAACCAAATAAACTCTCCTACCGCCTGATCAAGCAAAAAATTACGAGCTGCCCCTACACCTTCATTATCTTTATGAAAAACACGAAGGTTGGCATGCTTTTCTGCATAAGTCTTTGCCACTTCATAGGTTCCATCAGGAGAGCCATCATCAACAAGAACGACCTCTATTTGAGATGTATCTTGACAAAAGATAGAATCAAGACAGCGGGGAAGTAAGGTTTCAACCTTATAAGCTGGGATCAAGATAGAAAGCAACATTTATCAACTTCTTAAAGACAATAACATATAGTAAAAACGTGCCACAAAATAAGTACAAGGAGTCATATACTTCTTTAATACATAAAAATGACTTTGTTGTCGAATCAGTCTCTTTTTCTCATTCGCAGAAGAACTTTTTCCTTCAAGATGAATAATTTTAGGAGAAGAAAGCAGCATACGCTTATAGCCGGCTTTTGCCATACGTAGCTGAAGTTCTCCTTCTTCTCCATAAAGGAATATATTCTCATCAAAGCCTCCACATTCTTCTATCGCAGTACGAGGAATAAACATATCTGCTCCACATATACATTCCACTTCTTTATCCGTATAGTCTGGCGTATAATTTTGTTTACGAAATAGTCTTCTGAAAAAAGCACTAATAGTTAACGCAGGGAAATAATGAAAAGATCCACGATAGGTGCCATCATCTCCTATAAGATAACAACCATAGAGAGTTTTAGGCTCATGACTTTCCGCATAATCATAAAAATCTTTTATTGCATTGTCTACCAAAAGCGTATCGGAGTTTAATAGAAAGAAATATTTACCACGCGCAACTTTCATCCCAAGATTATTTCCATATCCAAAGCCACCATTTCGTGAACTTTCAATAAGTATAATCCTATTATCCTTGCTTAAACGTTCAACAGATTCATCGTCAGAGTTATTATCGACAACAATTACTTCAAAATCAACTCCCTTTGTATGAGCATAAATGCTGTCTATACACGCCAATGTTAAAGAAGGTGTTCTGTAATTTACAATAATTATGCTTACAGATATATTTATAGGATTAGTTAATTCCATTCAAAAACTTCTTTAGTTTCAGATATGATTTCTCTATATCAAATTCATGAATAAATTTATTCCCATTCAGTGCTATAGTATGACGTAACTGATCATCCTCTATCAATCTTATGATGTTCTTAGCTAATGCTTGAGGATCTTTTACTGGAGAGACAAGTGCAGTTTCACCATCTTTTGCCATTTCTAAATAACCTTTATTATCTGTACAAGCAACAGCGCACCCACATTGCATTGCTTCTCCCACAGTTAATCCCCAACCTTCAATCTGACTTGAACCAACATATATTGATGCATTATTATACAAATTGTTAAAGAGTTCTTTCTCTGGGCGTTGGTAATAATCATACCACACAGGTAAATCTGGTTTATCAAACACGCCAAATAATGTTACGTGTAACTGATGGTGTTTTTCTTTTACAATATCAAAGGCTTTAAAAGCTGTTGGAAAATCCTTTAGAGCACTGGTATGATACATACAAATAACTTCATATTCATTCCTATCCGTTATCGGATTCTTTACATTAAAGAAAGTAGAATCGAATCCATTAGGTATAAAAACGGATCTTTCACCACAACTATTTACTATATCTTTAAGCCATGTCGAAATTACAATTTTCTTTATTGGAAAATGATAACTTTGTATTACTTGTTCATCCGTAAAACTCCAGTTCTCAAATCCCTGAATAAAATAAAATTTGTCTTCTAAGAATTTGCTTTGATAATTCTGTAAACTATATGCTGTTTCAATAGCGGAAGCTACTATAACAGCTGATTCTTTTAACTGATAATTTTCAAGTTTCCATACCCACTTTTGCTGAATAGACTTTTCTATATGAAACCATTTTGTTGGTCTATATGTCTTTAATATGAGTCGCCAAAGAAAAATAAGCCGGTACATAACTGCATGCTTCCAATCATACCTTGCCCCAAAATGAATCATTGGATATACTATTTCTATAGGAAAACCATCTTTGGCAAGCCTATTAGCATATTCAAAAACTATTTTAAAGCCACCTGCTGGTTCCATACAGGCTCGAGGCAACCAAAAAACTATCTTCTTCATCTAATCTTTTGAAGTAAATGATAAAGCCAATACACGCGATAGTGCAAACACATCAATAATAACTTATATTTCCAAGTTATTTTATTACATGCTAAGATTGCAGAGTCAGCTTCTGGAAAGGTTTCTACCCAAGTTTGCAAAGAAGAGTCATCCTTCTCATCAATCAAATCATTCTTTGCCATCAGCTTCCATTCTTTCATCCCTATAGATAATCTACCATCAAGTCCTAAAGAGGTTAGATATTCACAAGCAACTCTGACATTCTCAAGACGCTGTAAAGCCCTCTTTCTTGAGAATACAGCTGAAGACATACTTTTTATAATAGAGTTATCATTGTATTGAATATAATGATAGAAAGCTAAAGGTAGATACCCTATACGATTAGTATAAGCAAATAGTCGTACATTCCAGCCTACATCCTCAAAAAGATCAGCACCATCAACAAAAGTAAGATTTGACTGTAACAAGATTTTTCTTCGAAAAATCTTGTTACATGTTGACCCGTGCATAGCACGGGTCAACATGGAACAAATACATTCTAAATGCTCTTCACCATAATCTTGCTTAACATATTTATCTTGATCTTTAAACGATTCGTAATAATCACAATAGACAATATCTTTCTCGCTTGCCTCGATAGTGTTAACCATTGATTCCACATAATTGCTTTCCACCCAATCATCACTATCGGCAAACATTACATAATCGCCAGTAGCATTGGATAGCCCAATGTTTCGGGTAGTAGCTGAACCTAAATTTGTTTTATTGCTTATAATCTTGACTCTACATTGGACATTAGGGAAAAGTTCTATTACCTTTCGGAGTTTTACTTCACTATCATCTGTAGAGCAATCATTAATAAAAATAAATTCAATATCCCCATAAGTTTGTGTAAACAAACTCTTCGCACAACGTTCTATATATGCAGAGACATTATAGACAGGAATAATATATGAAACTAATTTAGCTTCCATCTTACTGATATCTTATCTAAAAGTCGATCTTCTAACTTATTAAAAATACTTCTACGAATGAACTCAATGCTTGTACACACAATGTATACAACAGGAGGAACATAAAGTACGATCCAAAGTATATTTAAACCATTTAATTCTTTTAAATTAAAGAAAGTTGTTAAGAAAGGCATTCCTATATCATTGAAGTGAATGACATAAACGGACAAGCAATAAACAGCAATAAGATTTATATATTTATTATGGAAATGTAAATCCTTAAAAGTTAAAAATAGGAATATAGCACTCAACACTACAAAGATTGAATTTATATTTTCAAAACTTGTAAATCCAAAATGAAGGAAAGAAGAATACAATAATTCTAAAGTTACCATCAGGATTGTATTACAAATGAAAGCACATAACCAGAAAAAAGGAGGACACTTTCTTAAGCCATAAATTCTTATATATCTTCCTATCAAATAAAGAATAATAAAATTAATGATTCCTCCTCCGAAATCAGGAACGAATTGCCTAAAGTTAAGAATATAATTAAAGGTAGCCCAGCCATAAATAATTATAAAACTTATAACAAGCAAGTTTTTAAGACTACTCTTCGATAAAATTTCTACCATTTTATTCAACAATGGTGCCAAGATGCAAAGCACGAAATAACAAGAGATAAACCAATACTGATTAGACGTTATAGGAAGTATATAAGGTAAACTACCCATAAAATCTTTTTCAATAAAAATCTTGTAAGCCACTATCAGCCATGAAAAGAAAATAACAGAAAACCAGATTTTCGCTAACTTACGCCAATTACATCTTATACTAAAAAATCCTGAAATTAGGATGAATGTGCTTACTGCGACAATGCAAAAGCTATATAGTAACCGAGAAAGATAGTAGTCTACCCCCCCTAATAAATTACTATTATAAGAAATCTGCATTCCCTTACTTATAAGGTGCCCACCAATTACAAATAACATACATAGTATTCGTAAAAGTTCAAAGGATGAGTTTCTTTGCTTATGACTTTCAATCAAACTTACCATATACTATTTTGGTTAAAAGAGGACTGAGTCGAATAATACGTCCCCACATGACACATACACATGAAATGGAAATAGAGAGAATACATAAAAGAATTATTTCAAAGAAATAATTTGATGTACTAATAAACCAATTACCTAAATAAGGTATATTTATAATTTGTAAGATGAAATAGTGATATATATATATATCAAGAGTCCCTTTTCCTATCCAAGCCAACAGATTTTCAGTTTTTGAGTATTTATCATTACGATATACAAATAAATAAAGTAGAATTATCATAATAGTTAAAGGTACAATTTGCGCAAAATGCACTAACGTTCCATTATCATAAAGGATTAACAATGGAATATATGATATCAAAGCAACTGAAAATAGTAAAGACGATTTCTTTAATCGGTTAATACCATTATATCGCCTTACAAGAAAACCAGCATAAAAATATACCCATAAATTAGACATTAACGATAAAGATAGCCAGTCTTCGATACCTACCCCTTTCGATATGAATTTTAAAAATAAAAAGAGAATGATTCCTATTATTAAATCTTTAATAATAGAGAATCTTCTAATAACATTTATTTTTGTCGGTAGAAGTAAGATATAATATATAGCTAATACCCATAAATACCAATATCCTTTTTTAAAACCATTCGCAAAGAAACTCTCAACAGTATCATTTATACACAAATTGAATAATAAACCAACGACCAAGAAAGGAACTAAAAGCAGTAAAAGTCTTTTAATTAAAAATTTCCCAGTCTTAGGCTCCTTAATTACTAACCCTGAAAGGAACATAAAGAGAGGCATGTGGAAGGAGGTTATAACTGTATCTATCGGGTTTCTGTCTCCTTTCATAGAAAAGGCAAGAATATGACCTACGACTACTAATATAATAGCTAGTCCTTTAAGACGATCAATATAAATGTAACGTTGCTCCATAAAATTATTTAGATAGCTTTTCACGAACCAAAACTATAAGATAATTAAGGTCTGAAGATCTAGTAAAGACCGACATCAAGATATAAAAAAAGATCCCGACGATAGTTCCTATAAGTAATTTTGTGAACATTGTAGGCAGGAATAGTATCGTAAAATAAACAATTCCTCCCATTATTAATGAATAAACAACAGATGGTAACATTTCTCTTAATTGTTTTACTATACCAAACTGCCAAAGTTTCCCCGTGTAATACGAATTAATAATCATACTAAGAAATGCAGAGAAGATACTACCAACGCAGATTGCCAAAACTCCAAACGGAACAGTTACAACTAACAAAACAATTGTAATAACTTGTTTTATAACTTCAAGTCGAAAAAAAAGATCTGAGTGTCCTCGTGCTTTAAGAAGATTCAGATTTAATACATGCACATGCCACCACATTCGAGCAAAACATAACAATTGTAAATAAACGACACATGGGAGCCATTTCTCTGTAACGAGTACGACAACGAGCGGCTTAGCCAAAACTGCTATACCTATCATTATCGGGAAGATAACATAAGCAGCAATACGGAGCATTCTTCTGAATGCATTCATTAATAGTTCGTCATTATCTTGATATTTGCTTAAAACAGGATAAGTAACACCATCTATAACCCCTGTTATTGTCCTAACAGGTAAGTTGGCATAACCATCAGCACGCGAATAGAAACCTAAAGCACTGGCAGAGAAAACTTTTCCGATAACTAAGGAATAAATATTTTCGAAGAAAGTTGCTAATATAGAAGATGCGAGAATTTTCGAACCAAAGCCAAATAGTTCTTTGCATGATTGTTTCGAGAAATATAGCTTGGGTATCCAATGTTGAAAATGCCAATACAAAATATACTTTGCTAATAGCATGAGAAATTGTGGAATTATAAGAGACCAAACTCCATACCCAAGAAACGCCATTAGTATTGCAAATAAACCTGATACAATAGTCGTTACAATATTTATAACACTTTTCTTCCTAAACTCTAAAAAAATTGACAACCTAACATCTTGAATAGCTATCAAGGAACTAAAAAAGATAATAAGTGAATAGACTCTAACTATTTTAATCAGAAGTTGCTCCTTATAAAAGTCTGCTACTACCGGTGCACTAAGAAACAACAATAAAGATATAACAAAAGATATAGATAAGTTTAGAACAAATACTGTAGAATAATCTTTTTCAGTTCTATCTTGCTTTTGAATAAGTGCTGTTCCAAAGCCCGCATCTACGAAAGTATATGACAATAAAATAAAGATGCCAACCATAGCTACAAGACCATAATCTTCAGGAGAAAGTAGACGAGCAAGGATAATGCCTTGTACAAAGCCAAAGATTTGGAGAGAGATTTTCTCCATTGCACCCCAAATAACTCCAGAAAGAGCCTTTCCACGTATATTATCTTCCATACAATACTATGCTACGATTTAAACTTCTGCAAACAATTCCACAACGACAAATATATTTTATTCTTTCGAAGAGAGTTATATAATTTGAGCCCTAAAATAGAACGGAAAATCTTTCTCATCTTTTGCTTTGATGATATCCCTAACTTTGACAGGTCGTAATACTCTTGGGCAAGCGAAAAATGATTGATAAACTTTAGATGATCATCTAAACATTCACAGACGAAATCCCAATCTTCTTTATAACTAATTTCTAATGGCATCGGCAAATTAGGTCCCTTACGCACAAGAATCCAATCTAAATAATTGTAAATAGTACTTCCAAATGGACATGTGACATATTTTTTATCTTCATAGTCTAACATTATTCCAGAAGGGCAATAAGAAAGCATATCAATATAAATAGACAAAACACCAGCTTTTGCAGCAACACTAGCACTACCTGCACCAGAAACGAAGACATCCATTTTTCTTAAAGCAGCTAAAGGCAATGGGAAAAGGTAGCCTGTAATTACAACTTTAACCTTTTTGAATCTCTCAAATAAACTTTTAATTGTATCTATTGTTTTCTGCTCAAAAGCTCCACCAAAAAACACAATAGTAATAGCTTTGGTTATATTTGCTTTACAAAATTCTATAAGCCCATCAATTATTGTATGAAAAAAAGGCTTTTCTAATCGACCTATATAGCCTATATTATAATCACTACGCTGTATTAAAGATGTTATAGGATGATCGTAGTCATCCAATGTATTTGAACATACACAACGTAACTCATAGCATTCATTTAATTTTAATGTTAAAAATTTTTTAAATAAATGCTGCATAACTGGTTTGGTAATACAAGCTAATTCATGTCTTTTATATTTAAATTTATAGAAATCAATGACTTTTCCATTAATCCTAGAATTTTGTTCATCTAAAAAAATAACAATATGTTTAGCACATATTCGCTCCGCAAGGGCTTCTCCCCAATAATTTGTATAATCCGTACCAGTTTCGATAATTGTCTCACCTCTATCTTTGGGGACAAAAGCCTCTAAATAATCTACAAGTTTCTTCCGTTGACTTTTAGAATATTCATTAGGGTTATCGAGAATAAATGGAACATAAGGTCCTAAGAACTTTTCCAAGCCATGAATTAACACTTTCTTACCTCTGTTTGTTGGAATAACTATCACTTTCCAACCTTGCAATTCCATGTATCTAACCTTGTTAGCATAATAAACAGGTCCACCAGCTACAACATCTGCAAATCCGCAAATAATAACATAAGTATTATTTATATCGTTTGTTTGTTTGTTCATAATTATAGTCCTAATCTAAGGTAAAGACTATTGGGATATAATAAGAATATTCTTTGTAAGATTCTTAGATCCCTGCATAGGAATAGGAATAAGTTATATATTAAATACGTTCTTCTCATTGTACAATTACTGATTCTAAATAATGCTTACACAATATTTGATCCGAATAGTAACTACCTTGATTAATCCTTAATCCATTTATAGCAGAAATATGGTTTGAAATCATATCATAACCCACCAAATTTGAAAAAGCAACTCCAGCAGAAAAACGAGGATTAATATCTATTAAATAATATTCATCATTGAATAGAATAAATTCCATATTCACACATCCAACAATATTTAACACTCCACCTATATATGAAACTGTATCCTTTAACTTTTCATTAAAAAATACACGTACAGTAGTCCCTGCCCCATTTTTCGTACGAAGGAGCTCTTTCGTAAAAGGTTTGAAGTCATCTCCATTGTAATCGCGTATATAATCAACAGTACAAATACTCCCTTCTATAAATTCTTGAATAATATAATTCTTTTTTTTATTATAATATTCCAATTGTGCTTTGGTTAAGATTTTAGCAACTCCTTCACTACTACGACCATTCCTAGGTTTTGCTATAGCTGGCAATGGGAATTCCATAATCAATGATTCAGAATCACAAAAAAATGGAATATTAACCTTATAGTCTTTAGAGAACAATCTAGAAAGTTTACTTTTATCTCGTACAATACCCAATGTTTCTTGCGATTGAATATATAAGTTTATTCCGATATCTTCAAACCTTTTACGATAAATATTAATCACGTCTATTTCAATATCAGTTAGAGGTATTATACCCATAATTTCTTCTTTAGCAGCAATCTCTATTAAGTTCTCTATATATGATTCCCCTTCTGTCGCAAGAGAAACTCTATAAACCTTATCACATAAAGTCGATTCGAAATGCCATTCAGCTGGATAAATATCTGTCCCTACGACATAGTAACCTTTCTTTTTTAATACTCTGATGGCACAGCTCGCAGAGAAAGACCCAATTGCCGTTATTAAAATTCTCTTATTACTCATTATCTGATTATTTTAACGTAAGATTATTGTTTGGTAAGAGTCTTAATTATACGAGTAACATCTAAATCACTTAATGCATGATGCATTGGCAAACATATCACGGTGTCTGCCATCATGTGTGCATTAGGCAGATTCTCTGGGCAAGAGCTCTCCAAACCACGATAAGTAGAAAATTCACTGATGAGTGGGTAGAAATAACGACGCCCCCATACACCTTGATCCTTCATCTTTATATAAAGTTCATCACGCGTCATACCATACTTCTTAGCATCTACAAAGATTGGGAAGTAACTATAGTTATGACGAACACCAGGCATATCATCCCAAAACGAAATACCATCAACGTTGCGTAAGGCTTTACGATAAGCTACAGCCACTTTCTGTCTCGCAGCAATGGCAGCATCAACCTGCTTTAGGTTTAATAAACCGTAAGCTGAACGAATCTCATCCATCTTACTATTGATACCAGGACCAACGACCTCAACTTCATTGGCAAAACCGAAGTTCTTCAAATAATCTATGCGTTGCTTGGTCTTTTCATCATGCATCACCATTGCACCACCTTCTATTGTATTAAACACCTTTGTGGCGTGAAAACTCAGTGTACTCATGTCACCAGCATTCAACAGACTTTCCCCATTCACTTCAACACCAAAGGCGTGTGCTGCGTCATATATCACTTTTAAGCCATATTTATCTGCTATAGCCTGAATCACTTCTGTATCACATGGTTTACCATACACATGAACAGGGAGGATAGCTGTTGTACGTGGTGTTATTGCTGCCTCAATCTTTTGGGGATCTATATTGCCTGTAGATGGATCAATATCGACGAAGACTGGCTTAATACCATTCCACCATAGAGCATGAGTTGTTGCTACAAAGCTATAAGGTGTCGTTATTACCTCACCTGTAATACGCAATGCCTGAAGAGCAGTTAGCAATGGTAAAGTTCCATTCGTGAACAAGCTAACGTATGGGACTTTCAGATATTCAGCTAAAGCAGCTTCTAATTTCTGATGAAACTGTCCATTATTTGTTATCCACTTACTTTCCCAGATTTCTTTAAGAGATTCTGTAAACTCATCAAGATTTGGTAACAAAGGTGATGTTACTGTTATAATATCTTTATTCATACTTCTGCAATCTATGTATATAAAAAGCAAATTGTAATCACAATATAATAATCTTAAAATATTTTTATTTTAGATAATTCAATTTCTATATAGTTAAAACTGCTTGGGATAAGTCTACATATTAGGGTTTTTCCTGCTATTTTAAAATAATAAGCAACTATAGTTTAACCTTCAGAAAGTAGTCTAAAGATATTTCCAGAACTTACGAACATATTGTCCAGAGGCTTCGGACAACATGTCCGGAATAGCCGGAACGTTTGTCCGAGAATGCTGGAAAGGCTGTTCGAGACTGATGGACAAATCTATAAGAGCAGCTTTATCATACTTAAATGAATAGAACTTTAAATTAAAACAGAACCAATATTTATTAATAAAAGGATATTGACTCGAATGTTCGTTCGTATTTAGGTTCATTATAGCCATACTTCATAAATAACGCTTTTACTTCTTCTGCCATTGACTGCGTATAAAGGTAACCCCTTTCTGCTTTTCCATAACGATAGAAATTACTTCGTCCTCGGAAATATGTATAGATTTCATTCCGTAGATAGGGCAAGTCCTTGCGTCTCACTTCATCAAAAAAATAGGAGAAACCGGCATAACAAGTGACGAGTTTCTTCGCATGAAACATCCTGCAACGACCATTAACAAGGTTTTCGGGCATAAGTGCCGAGGGGAAGATTGCATCTCCCCATATATTGGAAGTTGGTCGTAACTTGAAATATAAATGGTGAAGACAATCTTCTCTCACTGCGCAATTCTCTAGGAAGCAAGCTTCATAACTCTTAGGGAAAGTGTCTAAGCTCAAAAAATCGTTTATATCCATTGGCTAATCACAATATTAAGATATTCTTGGATTGATAAGGGAAAAGAAACAAGGAAACGGAAAGCAACCAATTGAGATTAATCACAATTGACCATTGAAGCACAGTTTGTTCAAAACCTAATATACGTTTGGGGCTAAAAGAAAAAATATAATATCCTCCCAACAAACGATGACTCGCTTGCAGGCTGCCAACTATTACAATTCCTCCACGTAAGAACGAAAGCACAAGAATAAATAGACAGGGTACAGTAATAATCGTTAACTCAAACAATAAACTGTGCTGGTCAATTCAGTAGATGGGGTTCGTTCGCAGAATCTCTTTTTTAAATAGTTCTAATTCCTTTTATTTTCACTGCAAAATTATATAAAATCTTCGAAAAGAGAAAAAATACCAATAGAATAATCTTATTTGCAAGTGAAAATTATGGGGAGTACAAATGATATTCCCTGTTTGAGATAGAATAAAGTACGCACAAATCAGCTATTTAGAGAAAAATAACTAACTTTGCATCCAAATCAGTTACTCTAAGGAATGAAAAGGATTCTATTGATTACAGCCATATTGTTTATGGCATTAATAAACGGGCAGGCGCAAGTGCTGAACAAAGATAATACGAAGCAGATTGGGCAGGCAGTTAAAGATGGCATCAAGGATGTAAGAGATGCTATCGTACAAGATACTAAGCCTACAGGCGAGCACGAGCAGTGGGATATCTATGCTGTACCTAAGATTGGACTAAATTTATCTAATCTCCCAGGTATTGATGGGAAGGTCAAGATAGGTCTTATTGGTGGAGTCTATATGGAAATGTTCTTAACTAAGAATATTGCCATAGATGTAGAGACGCAATACAGCCATCAAGGTTCATCAGGCGTCCACCGCACCCTTATTACTACCGAAGCATCGGGCATAACAACAACACGCGAATATGGTCCATACGACTTTAAGTTAGATTATCTCAACACCAACTATATTGTGCGTTGGTATCCTTGGATAGACCTTCCATGGAGTTTCACAACAGGTTTGCACACTAGCTATATTATCAGTGCTAAAGCGAAACTGAAAGGTGGAAAGGAGCATAACCTAAAAGACCATATATATAAAGGTGATGTAGCGATCCCATTGGGTGTTAGCTACGAATGGAGCCAATGGCAGATAGAAGCACGCTATAATCTCTATTTTAGGAAGCTAGCGCGCGATGCTAAAGCCCAAGAACTCATGCGAAATGCTCGCAATAATATGTTCGAGGTAACACTGGGCTACAGGATTAAAGTGCTATAATATAAAAAGGTGAGAACTGCTATCCTCATACTTCTCTCTACCCTTTCGATCAATGTGTCAGCAGAGGAGAATGACTCGCTCTCCATTGCGAAGATGGGGATAGAGCTCCGCTATATCCCTGCACAAACACTCACTTTAGATAAGGAGCCACGCATCTGGACTAAGACGAAAGACACGCATTCTTGGGCTGTACAAGTAAACATCACTCCAACAGAGAATGCCTTTGCACATGATTACAACTATCCAACTTTCTCTGTTGGACTCCGCTATAACCTTAACCATGGTACAACCATGCACAGGGATGATCCATGGGGCGAAGCACAGCCTGTAAACTATACCAGTAAACTGGGGAACTTCCTCACCTTATATGGTACCTTCAACCGACCACTCTATCGAAGCAAGCACTGGCAATGGGGATATTATCTAGGAACGGGTATCGCCTACACGAGCCTTAAATATAATCAGAAGAACGATATAGATAATGAATATATCGGCTCACACCTAAATATTTATTTCAACGCTGGCTTGTACGGACAAGTTAAGATAGCGAAAGAATGGAGCGTAAAGGGCGGAATAGACTTCGCACACCATAGCAATGGGGCTATGGCACGACCCAACAAAGGCGCAAATTACTTCGGTCCGTTCGTAGGACTCGTTTACGAACCTCAACAAGCCACAAGCCCCATTGCGAAACGTAATACTAATGACACTAAGCCCTTTCAAAAATATTGGTTCACTGAGTTTACCCTCGGACTAGGTGGAAAAACATTACTTGAGGAATGGCTACTAACTCAGTTCAATACCCCTCAAGGACAGCCTGATTATCGTAAAGAACATTTTACTTATTACGGAGCTTACTCCTTTCACACACATCTCCTCTATCGTTACGCTCGCCGTTGGGCATCGGGGGTAGGCGTCGGACTTTTCTACGGCGAATATGCGCATCGGATAGCAAGAATGGATAAAGAAAACGGACATACTGACGAGAAACATAGTCCGTGGTCAGCAAGCATCGAGGTACGTCACGAGGTTTACTATGGGAATGTTTCCGTTCGCGTCACACTCGGTTATTATCTTTACCGACACATGGGATATAGTGCCAATCACGGACTTGAATATCCTTATCACGAGCAAGTGGGTGTCTTCTATAGTTTCCCCAAACTGAAAAGATTAACGCTCGGATTCAGTGTAAATGCTCATGCTACAAAAGCCGATTTTACGGAGTTACAAATCTCAATGCCAGTTAGATTATAGAGAGATAAAAGGTCTCATCCTCTCCTCTATTTCAGAAAGGAAGCACTTAACAGAGTGTTATTTTGCAATATTAAGGGAGAGGCTTATGCATAGATGACACGCAAATACATCTACTATAGTCTGAAGAAACACCCTTCTTGGTATGAAATAATGCTCTTCTTAAATACCATGTTTTATTTCTTCGGATGTGTAGTTATCAGAAATTAATATTACCTTTGCAAAGGTAAAGATCAGAATAAGTATTAAGAAATGATATCAATAGACGGACTGACGGTGGAATTTGGCGTGAAGCCATTGTTTAAGGATGTTTCATTCGTCATCAATGAACGAGATAGGATAGCCTTAGTTGGAAAGAATGGTGCCGGAAAATCGACGATGTTGAAAATCTTGTGTGGTCTTCAGAAACCAACAAGTGGTACTGTTTCAGTACCCAATGATTTGACGATTGGATACCTGCCGCAGGTGATGAAACTTTCTGACGATACGACCGTGAAGGAGGAGACACGTAAGGCTTTCGCTGACAAGACAAAGATAGAGGAGAAGCTCAAGAAGATGGAGCAGGAGATGGCCGAGCGTACTGACTATGAGAGTGATAGCTATGCCGAACTCGTTGAACGCTTTACGACAGAGCACGAACGCTATATGATGATGGGAGGTGAGAATTATGAGGCTGAGATTGAACGTACTTTGACAGGTTTAGGTTTTACGCGTGATGATTTTGATCGTCCTACACGTGAGTTCTCTGGTGGATGGCGTATGCGTATTGAATTGGCAAAGATTCTTCTCCGTCGTCCTGATGTGCTCTTGCTTGATGAGCCAACGAACCACCTTGACATTGAGTCCATTCAATGGCTGGAACAATTCCTAGCACAGAGTGCCAAGGCCGTTGTGCTTGTGAGCCATGACCGTGCATTTGTCAATAATGTTACGAATCGTACACTGGAGATAACCTGTGGGCATGTGGAAGACTATCGGGTGAAGTATGACGAGTATCTCGTTCTTCGAAAAGAGCGTCGTGAACAACAGTTTCGTGCGTATGAGAACCAACAGAAGGAGATTGCCGATACAAAGGCGTTTATTG
>ERZ773006.466-NODE-466-length-18889-cov-3.54694_pt1 | contig 18889 bp, 20 predicted proteins | sample MGYA00580843_ERZ773006 | MGnify/ENA primary metagenome ERZ773006 (study PRJEB29015, sample SAMEA2738011) | human oral metagenome | biome: human oral; feature: human-associated habitat; material: dental | place: China | collected 2052 ... | reverse complement strand
CGAAGACTTCTTCGAGCTTGTGGGACACGAAGAGGATCGCGATGCCACGCGATTGCAGGTCGGCGACGATGTCGAAGAGGGCGCGCACTTCCTTCTTAGTGAGGGCGGTCGTGGGCTCGTCCATGATGATGAGTTTCGCGTCGCCCATGAGCGCCCGGCTGATGGCGACAAGCTGTTTGTCGGCGACGGAGAGGTTGCCGACGAGTTCGTCGAGGTCGACCTGGAAGCCGATTTTGGCGACGGCTTCGCGGGCGACTTCGCGCATGCGCGAGCGGTTGACGAGGCGGCGTCCGGCGGCGACTTCGCTGCCGAGCGCGATGTTCTCCATGACGGAGAGGTTGGGGAAGATGGAGAAGTCCTGGTAGATGACGCGTACGCCCGCGTCGATGGCGTCGGCGGGTGTCAGTCGCGTAAACTCGCGGTTCCCGATGGAGACCGTGCCCTGTTCGGGGGTGTGGACTCCGGAGATGACTTTGATGAGGGTGGATTTGCCCGACCCGTTTTCTCCGGCGAGGCAGTGGATTTCTCCGGGCGCGATGTCGAGGTCGATGTCGACCAGGGCTCGCACGCCTGCGAAGGATTTGCTGACGTGTCGTACCGCCAGCACTGGGGTGTCCATGTGGTGTCCTTTCCGACGCGTGGTGCCGACCCGGGGCCCGCGCGGTGCTGTCGCCCGCTCGTGGAGGTTTGTTCGTGCGCGAGCGTCAGTGCACGCGCTGGGGTGGCCCGGCCACGGCCTCGTTCATTGGGACGAGGCCGTGGCACGCGGGTGGTCGTGTGCGGTGAAGCGGTTAGAAGCCGAGGGAGTCGACGTTGTCCTTGGTGATCTGGATCCAGCCGTTGCCTTCGAGGACCTTGGTAGAGCCCTGCGAGAAGTGCATGGATTCGTATCCCTTGACGCCGAGGTTGACGCCGTCTTCGATCTTTTCACCGTTGAGGACCTTGGTGGCCAGGGACGCCATGGCGTAGCCGGCGTCCGCGGGGTCCCAGAGGGTCAGGGTCGACACGGAGCCATCCTTGAGGATTTGGGCGTTGGCCGCGGGCATGCCCGTGCCTGCGGTGAAAACTTTGCCCTTGAGGCCGAGCTCTTCGATGGCGCGTGCGGTGCCGGGCGCGTCGAAGGAGGAGGTGCCGAGGATGCCCTTGACTTCGGGGTACTTCTTGAGGACTTCCTTGGCGGTCTGGTAGGCGGTTTCACCGTTGTCCTGGGATTCGACGCGGGGCTCGGCTTCGAGCAGCGTCATCTTGGGGTACTTCTCCTTCTGGTGGGCGATGGCGCCGTCTGCCCATTCGTTGTGGGAGGCGTTGGTGACGTGGCCGACCATGGTGGTGTAGACGCCTTCTTCACCCATGGCTTGGGCGAGGTTGTCCATGATGAACGCGCCGTATTCACTGTTGTTGAAGGCTTCGATGTCGTACATCGTGTTTTCCTGGGAGGCGCCTTCGTGGGTGACGACGACGATGCCTGCGTCCATGGCCTGCTTGAGGACGGGCTCGATGGCGCCGGGGTCGACGGGGACGACGCAGATGGCGTCGACGCCTTGGGCGATGAGGTCTTGGATGACCTGGGCCTGCATGGTGGCGTCGGTTTCAGCGGGGCCCTTCTGGAAGGCGTTCATGCCGGTATCTTCGGCGTACTTCTTGACGCCGGTTTCCATGCGGACGAACCAGGGGTTGGTGGCGTCCTTGGGGACGACGGCGATCGTGTAGTTGCCGTCTCCGCCACCCTTCGCGGCGGGGCTGGACGAGGATTGTGCGGTCTCTCCGGGGGTGCAGGCGCCGAGGGCGAGGGCGCATGCGGATGCCGCAACGAGGGCTGTAACTGCGAGGCGGGGCTTCATAGGAATCTCCTCAGTGTGGGTCAACATCGGTGTTGTGAGGTTGTGGTTGTACGGCGGCTCTGCAGGCGTGCGGTGGTGCCTGGCGTGTCCGTCTTCGTTGCTGGACCTGCCCTGCGCTGCCGCGTGTGCGGTGCTGCTGCGTGCCGGGTGCTCCCGTCCTTGGGGGCGCGTCGGCGTGCCCCAATCCTAGGACACGCGGGTGGTGGCGTTCACTTTCCGGGTCCGTTTGGAACGAGGCCGGGGCGGGTTTTTGGGGTGTGGTTGCGGCGGTTTTGGGCTGATTTGTCAGACGTATGGGCGGGGGCGTTAGTCCAGACAAATGCCGTACGATATGGAGTGGCACGAACCGGCTCGTTGCTTGTTGGAGCGCCGCACACTCGTGCGGTGATGCGCATCATAACTGCACATTTGTGCGATTGTGATCGCGGGTGCGGGAGGATGTGCAGGGCGTGGGCACGCACATCCTCCTGCGCCTACCGACGCCTAGCGCTGCTTGGCGGCTTCAACGACCTTGTACCACTCTCGCTCACTGAGGCCCCTTTGGCGTGCCACCATGTAGGCATTCCTTCGATGCTGCTGCTGATCCACCTCGAGCTCACTCGGATTCATCATGCTGGAGTATGCACTCACCCCTGAGAAGGCAGCGCCGATCGGGAGAACCGCCAGCGTGACGTTCATACCTAGCTCGAGTTTCGATCCGTTGTTCAGGCTAAATATGATTTCACTCAGCGACGGGCTCCCCAGAAGCCTGTACATGACGACAGTGATGCCGCAACACAGGAGGCACACCAACGCCGCGATTGCTGATGTCTTGAGTCTTGACTTCCGTTCCCTTGAGACGATCGAACTGGCCAACAGATACTCCTCACCGAGCTCAGGCAGCGTCAGGGATGCCAATGTCCGTGTTCCGTTCAGGTCCCCACCGAACTGAGCGATCTGGTTGCCATCTCCCTTGTTGGCAATTATCTGAGACATCCTGCCCCCTCCTCTGGGTCACACTATCGACCACCATGGTCGACAAGCGACACCGTAAGGAGGGGCATGCTCATCTGCGTCCCGCAGCCGTGGAACCAGCACCGGCCAGGGCAGCGACGTCTCATCCGCGCCTTTGCTCGCAGAAATCCCCTTGTATCCCCACCCACCACACCAGCTAGCTTGTATGTCGTAGATTACCCGCTATTCTTGGTCGCATGACTGCTGCGCGCGACGATGATTTCATGGCATTTCCCGGTATGGAAGCAGATTCCACCACTACGCCGTTTGAGCCGATATTCCCAGATCATTCGTTCTCACAGCAGCACCCTGTGAGCCGTGCAATAAAAGCGATTGTGAGATGCTGGCGTCACACTCGATGTTCGAGAACGAACGCCGCGAGCTGGATTCCTTCAACCGGGCGATGGTCGAGCGCATCGAGGCCGTGCACACCCTGGCGGGCAAGCAGGAGATCGTGCGCACGCTCTACGATCGCTTCTTCTCGCAGGCCTTCCCGCGCATGAGCGAGCACCTGGGCATCGTCTTCACGCCAGTCGAGGTCGTGAACTTCATCATCCACAGCGCGGACGACGCGATGCGCACGGCGTTTGGCCAGAGCCTGGGGGATCCGGGCGTGGCTATCATCGAAGCTTTCAGCCCGACTTGGATACAAAATGGCGGCACAGTCGTGCTCGCGGCGTGAGTGGTTCAAATAGGAGGTCGTTGGTTCATGCCCTTGCCAGACATCATCCGCCGCTCAGGGACTCGGATGGTCACCCTCATTCGTGAACCGGGTCCAGCCGAGCAGCGCTCCGAAGTAGAAGCCTCGATCCTGAACGACCAAGGGACCGACAAGGCCTACGTGGCGACGGAAACTCCTGTCTACGAAGGAGACATCATCGAGTTGCCCGATCCTCGCGGCGGCACGATGCGGTTCTTCGCTAAGAAGGTCGTTATCAACGATCTACCCAACGGACCCTTTGCCGACATGGCCTTCACCGAAGTTCACCTCAGCAAAGATTTGCCGCCACGCACGGCTCCAGTAAGGCGACTTAGTTTTGAGGGGCTGCATCCTGCGGTGGCAGAGGCAAGCGCGGACTTGTTCGCTGACGGCCACTTCAGTCGGGCTGTGAGCGAAGCTTTCAAGTCAATCGAGGTTCGGGTTCGTGACCTCCTAGGTTCAGAAACTTCAGGCACCAAGTTGATGGATGAAGCCTTCGGTGGCAAAGCACCGCGATTGAACGTTTCGCTTCATGAGGGTCGGTCAGGTCAGGATGAGCAGGCCGGTTTTCATGCCATCTTCAGGGGCGCGATGCTTGGCATTCGTAATCCCGGAGCACATGAACTGGCTGTCGACCAAGATGCGCAGGAGGCGCTGGAATACTTGGCGCTCGCCAGCCTGCTTTATCGCAGATTGGACAGCTCAACGGCTGAGTAGTGACTCCGCAATTTGCCGATCAGCCGCTGACGGGAGCTACCGTCCCGAAAGGTGAATGTGATGGTGCCGTCAGTGGGGTTGTCGGCGTGGTCATTGTCGATGTCCATCACGACACAGTCCGAGGAGACAAAGCTCGCCGAGGAGCGCTGGTCGCCGGTGTAGGTGGCGGCGACGTGATCCAACCTGGCCACCAGCTGCAGGTCAGCCTGGTCGGTGATGTGGTGGTGGTTCGGGTAGTGGTTGTTGTGCGGATTGCCGCTGCTGGTGGCGGCACACAAGGTGAACGACATCATGCAGGGTGCACCTCCTGGAAGTCGGCGTCGAAGAACCGGACCGGGATGTCCATCTGGTGAGCCCAATCGATCTCGGCGCGCATCCCCGCACTGACCCGGCCGATGTAGGCCCACAGCTGCTCGCACTTCGACAACAAGATGCGGTTGAAGAACATCGCTAACTCCCGTGCATCCCGATCGGCATCGTCCATGAACTGCGGATAGTGCAGATGCGGAGCCAACGGAATCTCTCGCGCAGCGACAGCGAACGCACTGAACCGTCGGGCAAGTTCCACGTTCGCCTCGATGTCCCCGGAGTACGGGGAGCAGATGTACACCAAGGGCCGATACCCGTACTCAGCACACTGAACTTCCTTGAGCGCCCGGTAGCAGGTCGGATCGGGAACTCCGTCGGCATTGCGGCGCGGAATACCGATGTCGAGAGCACGGTGGCAGTCATCGGGCATCCTCGCCTTCACGCTCGATCACCGGCAGCAGGCCACGCTCGTTCTTCAACAGGTCATAGATGAATAGGCGACCCTTCTGCGTCCAGTACATGTGGGTACGGGTCTTGCCCTCGTCGTACTCGTACGTCTTCGACTGGGTATAGCCCTGCTCAGCGAACCGGGCGTAGAGGAACCAGCGGCCCGATTGACGGAACTGGATACCTTCTTCACGCAGAATCTGGTTGAGCTTCTTCGCCGACAGTCCGTAGTCTTTGGCGATCTCAGTGGCGGTGATCAGCGATGGCGACGCCAACACCACGTCGTAGTGCGACACCTTCGGTGCGGCCTCCAGCAAGGCTTGTTCGGCGGCGAGACGCTTGGCACGCTCAGCCCGGATCGTTGCGATCGCTCGCTCCAAGAACTCGTCGTTAGACAGCATCTCGTCGATGACGTACATGCCGTCGCGGCGGATGGACGGGAGCACTTCGTCGAACACCCACGCCTCGAACTGCTGGGCGCCGGGCATCCAAGCGTGATCCTCGAACCCCTCCCACGCGGTCTCCTCAATTGCGGCGGCGAGCATGGTGACGCCCTCGGCGATCCGGTTCAGAGCGCCAATGAACCTGTTCGCATCACTTACCGGGATCATCGGTTATCACCGCCCTCACGGGTAGTGGCTCCAACCGCGTCGGCCAACGCCATCATGTCGTCGTCGGTGTCGGCTACATGCACCTCGACGGTGGAGGCTTCGGAGCCAAGCAGGAGCACGGCCATGCGGTGCTGGGGTCGGCTGGTGCCGGAGATGGCGCGCAGCATCCGCCTGCTGGGGCGGATTTCTTTTGCAGCAAGTGTGGCGGCCGGGCTAGGATGCGTGGCGATCTTGATCTTGAGCTTGGTAGGCATCCGGGTTTCCTTCCATATGGGTGGTGGTGCGCCCCATCACCGGGCCGGTGAAGGGAGTGCCTTGCATCTGTCAGGCATGGGGCGCACCGAAACCGGACGGCCTACGACTCGGTGAGTGTTTTGCGCAGTTGGGCCAGGCCACGCGAGACGGCTTTCCGCACGGCATCGGCACTGGTCGGCTGGCCTGCGCCGGTCTTGTCGACGGCGATCTCGGTGAACCGGTCGCCATGGAGCACATGCAGCTCGATGTACTCGCGCTGCGGCGCGGTCAGCGGACTCAGCAGTTCGACCACTGCGAGGTTGGCCTCGACCTGCTCGGTGAAGTCCGGATCGTCCGAGGCGAAGTAATCCGCGCCCAGCCCGCCACGCTCGTCGTTGGTCGACGGAGATGTCGGAGCGGCGGCGATTGTCTAGCTCGCGGTACTCGGCGTACACATCGTCGAGGTAGGCGCGAGCCCACTTCGGACGCGAAGCCGGGTCGCGCAGTTGGGCACACAGTTCTTCGCTGTCGGGCAGGTCAGGGACTGGTAGGTCGATGGTGTTGCCCCTGGGGGTCAGGTACGGGACGGTGAATTGGTTGTTGAATGCCACGTGAGGGCTTCCCTTCTTACGAAGGGAGACCCCGTTGAGGGCAACCGACGAGAGACCGTGGTGTTGAGCGGAAACAGTGACGGGCACCAACCCGACCCGGGGTGAACCCGGATACAGGTGGTGCCCGTCAAGCGCTCAACGGAGGTCTCCCGAATACGGTTGAAAAACGCATGCGGGTGTAGGAGGAAGGCGGCCGGCCGGTGACCGGTACGGCTTTGACCACCACAGCGGTTGGGCTGTCCTGCCGGATGACGTCTGGCCAGCAGGACAGCCGTGAGGGCTACTTACCCTTACTCGGCTTGGCCTGAGCCAGCGCCGAGGCTGCGACCGACTTCGTCTTGGCCGAGGTGCGACCGTCGCGCAGCAGTGCGGACGCCTTCTTGGCGACCGGTCGAGACGTCTGCTTCGTATTTCGCGTACCCATGTCCCTGTTCACCTCCTGCCTCAGTTCGCTCCGACACGGTTACGCGTTCGTGAAGATGAACGCGACAAGAGCGAAGCGGCCCTGTAAGATCGAAGGAACATAGGTTCGCTGATCGCTCTTGTGGTTCTAGGTTCCCCGATGACGGTTTTCTGATCGGCTGGGAAGCGATGGGCGGCGATGGGTCGCGATGGAGAGGCGGTGCGGTGGATTACAAGTCGAGCTTCCACGCCGTCTTGGCGACGGTGCGCCCGCTGATGAAAGGCACCCGTAACCTTGGCGAGTTCACCGCAGGTCTCATCGACATGGGACTCGTGCCTCGCGGAACTGTCGACGGCGAGAAGACCGCGCTTGAGATGCGCAAGTCGGCGACGTGGAAGGGGTACGCCAACGGGTCTGACCAGCTGCCTACTGTGTTAGCGAGCGAGCTGGCTGGGCGATGGGATCAGTTTCGGTTCGCCGACAACGTCTCCCAGGCATATGAGGAGTCGGCACTCAATGACCTAGCCGACCGGCTCCACGACCTTGACGAGTCGATCAACAAGGGTAATGTCACCGAAGGTCTAGGCCAGCTGTTCTACAGGGTGTTCACCGAAGCTGCCGGTGAGACCGCTGCCGTACCGGAGCCCTTGACTTTGGCAGACAAGGCCGACCGATCTGGCATCCCGTACGTTGACGAGAAGACGAATCGCCTCAGGCTTGGCCACCGCTCGGTCGCGTTACCGCCGAAGCATCCCACACCGGACACAGTTCAGCCTGCTGAGCTGGTGTATGTTTCGGCGCTCCTGGCCGCGTATTGCGAAGACAAAGCCCGTACCAACGTTGAGGTGGAGCTGGACGACATCCCACCGCGTCTGGTTCAACACTTCCAAGAACAGCGCAAAGCGTTCTACCGTGCCGAATGGGTACGAGAAACATCGTGGAACTGCATCCACGATGGGCGGCCATTGTTTGACGAGTTCCTAGAAACGATGCATGCGGGAGTCTCCGACACCAACTTGCGTCAGTACCCCAACGGACTCGAACGCCTCCTCGCGACACTGGCTCAAGCAGCCGCAGTCCAACTCGACGGTGTCCGGCTCGACCAGATCATTGACCTGATCGACGTGTGGAGCCGGAAAGGTTCCTGCCACGAACTTGTCGCCCGGAACCGGCTGGGATGGGTAGATTGATGCGCGCCACGTCCCTAGACACAAGTTTCGAAGCCGAACTGCGCGGGCTCATCTTGCTGTTCCTACTCGGAGATGCAGCGGATGCCGACTACCTGGGTGCCCTAGACACCATCACCGTCAACGCCCACACTTTCGGGGTCGGGGCAGCAAATCTCAACGGCACTCACCGACTGGCCAGCGGGGAACTCCACACGCGCACAGTCCTGATGACCCAAGCTCTCCAGCATTTGGCGATCCAAGGATTCGTGAAAGTACAGCCAGATCGTTCTCCGGCGGCCTTCACGATTACCGCCGAGGGTGAATCAGTCGTCAACCATTTCCGCTCCCGATACGCCGGTCAGTTGTTCGACACCGCGTTGGAGACGATCGAGCGGGTTGGCGACCTGAGCACGAGCGAGCTGGCTCAGATCATCAGGTCAGCGACCCCGGAAGGAGACACGCGATGACACCAGGCTTCTGGATCAGCAGCATCACTGTGGCCGGGCACCCCACTCGGCGGGACTCCAGCGTCGGTTTCGAATCTGGACTCAACGTCATCTACGGACCGTCTAACTCCGGCAAGTCCTGGGTGCTTCAGTGCATCGACTACGTGTTCGGGCTGAAAGCTGACGAGTTCGTCCTCGACGAAAACTCCGGCTACACCGAGGTGCGTATGGGGGTGCGCACCGCGCAGGGCTCACTCACGTTATCGCGCCCCATCGGTGAGGGAGCCAATAACATCAAGGTCTCCAGCACAGACCCACGAATTGAGTCTGGAACCTACAAACGTCAATCGTCTGGCCATTCCCCGCTACTCAGCTCGGTATGGCTCAAACTCATCGGCTACGACGCCCCTGAAAACCTGAAAATCATCAAGAATCAAAACCTTGAAACCCAGGCGTTGACGTGGCGCACCTTCTGGCATGCGCTGTACGCAGATGAAGACCGGATCGGCACCAAGAAACCAATCCTTCTCCCTCTTCAGACTACCGCACAGCCCGCGTTCAAATGCGCTCTCGCGTCACTGATCACCGGCAACGACTATGCCGCCTACGCTCGTGATGAGTCTGTCGAAACGAGGAAATTGCGTAACAACGCGATCATCGACTACCTCGAGCCGCTACCCAAACAGCTTGAAGAACGAATCGAGTTGATCGACAAAGCACTCGGTAGCAGCGACCCAGCAGAGATCCAGCAGCGTATCGATGAGCTGACCGCAGAACTGGAACGTGTCCAGCAACGCATCACACACGCCACCGTGCAGGGGCAAGACATCGTCACACGCCTCCAACAGGTGCGTGACTCGCTGGCAGAATCCCGCAGTCTGCGGAACCGATACGAGGAACTTGCCGCCTCCTACCGTGCCCGCATCGAGCGGTTCGATTTCGTCGAGGAAGGCCATTCCCTCACCGCACACAGGGAACCGGCAACAACCTGCCCCGTATGCACGCAGGCACTACCACCAGAAGCACGATCCGCAGTTCCAGAGCCCGATCCGCGTGAACGCCACGACCTAGCTGCCCGACTCAACGATCTTCGTCAAACAATCAATCGGATGGATCTTGAACAGGCACCACTGCAAGAACAAGAGCAGGATATCGCCGCAGAAGCCGAGCGCATCGCCCGGCGCATCAGCGGCGAGTTAGAGCCGCAACTGCAAGCCCTCTCGACTTCGCTTGCCAGCCACAACGCGATCATCGCCATGCAGGCAGAAAGAGAACAGCACCTCGAACACAAACAAGCCATCGAAAACGAACTCAAAGAACGCAAGAATCGCACATTCCCCAAGGGCAACTTCAATCCGCTCGACGAATACCCGAAAACGTTCTGGCCACAGATGGGCACCAACCTGCTCGACATCCTTGGAGCCTGCGCGTTCCCCAGACTCAATGATGCCCGATTCTCGCGTGAACTGTTCGATGCTGTCATCAACGGCAAAACCAAAGCGAAGGAAGGGCAGGGCTACCGGTCGTTCGTCAACACCGCTGTCATGCTAGCCCTCCGGGAATACCTCGCCTCCGAGGACGGCACACACAACCCCGGCCTGCTCATCATCGACACCCCGCTACTGGGGCTCGACGATCCACAGCTCGACCCCGAGCTTCAAGAAGCCCGTGAAACCATCCCCGCTGCCCTGTACGACTACCTCGCCCTCGAACAAAACGGCGGTCAGATGATCATCGCTGACAACACCAAGTTCATGCCCGACATAGAACCACTAAAGGACCGATGCAAACTCATCGTATTCACGAAACGCGAAGGAGAAGGACGCTACGGCTTCCTGCTCGATGCCCAGGACGAAGACCTAATCGATCTGGAGGAAACAGATGACAATTAACCGCGCCTTCAGCTACAAGCCCCTCTGGAAACTCCTCATCGACCGCGACATGAACAAAACCCAACTTCAAGAACGTGCAGGCATCAGTCCAGCCACCCTGTCCAAACTCGGACGCGGCGGCAACGTCACCACCGACGTCCTTGCGCGTATATGCGAAGCTCTCGACTGCAACATTGCCGACATCTGCGAGGTCGTCCCTACTGACACGAAGGGAGAAACCGACTAGATGACCGCTCAACGCCTGCAGCTCACCTGGTACAACAAAGACAAGGCCCTCATCCCCACCGAGACCGGCAAGTACGGCTACACGTGGGTTGACCCCTCAGACCCGCGTTACTGCGAGACCCATACCCTCGTGCTGGACGACTACGTGCAAGGCAGCCAAACACCAAAGTCTGACGAGTTCGCCTACTCCGAACGCGCCGACCTTGAGCCCCAGGACGACAACCTGCTCATCCTCGGTGAATCCGGCGATGTCCTCGAAGCCCTCACCCGCGTACCCGAACTCGCCGAGAAATATGTCGGCCAGGTCAAGCTCATCTACATCGATCCACCGTTTAACACCGCACAGACATTCGCCTCCTACGAGGACAACCTAGAACACTCCATCTGGCTGACCATGATGCGCGACCGGCTGCTGCACATGAAGAAGCTACTAACTAACGACGGCTCCATCTGGGTGCACCTTGACTACGCCGAGAACCACCGTATGCGGCTGTTGTTGGATGAAATCTTCGGCAGCTCAAACTTCATTGCCGAGTTCGTATGGCAGAAGGCAGACTCACCACGAGGTGATGCTCAACGAGTCTCGGTCGATCAAGACGTAATCCTGTGCTATGCAGCCAGTGATGCAACACAATTACACAGGATGCCGAGGACAGCGGCTGACAACGCACGCTTCAGTAACCCTGATAATGATCCTCGCGGCATTTGGTGGTCAGGCGATCTAACCGCTCCAGCGAATATCGGGTCCGGAATGCAACATCCTAGTACGTTTGCAATCCAGCATCCAATCACTGGAGAAATCCGATATCCGGCTCGCGGAAGGTGTTGGACTTTTGGTGCCGAACGCCTGTTCGCAGCACTCTCAGAATTCGGCCATTATGTATTCACAGAACCTGACCTTGATGAACGTCTTCGGCACAGTAACCTCAAGGCAAATCAGCTACGCCAGGACATCCCAGACTTGCTTATTGATCCCAATCTCTCAGAAGAGTCTCGAATTATGGCAATGCAGCGGATTCAGAATGGCGCATGGCCCGAGTTCTTTGTAAAAGAACGCGGATTCGGGCGGAAAGCTTACCCGCCCTCCTTTGGTCAGCCTGCACGATCTTGGTGGCCCAATGATCAAGTTGGCCATAACCGTGAAGCAAAGTCCGAATTAAAGGCTCTCTTCCCGGGCCAGGCTACCTTTTCCACTCCTAAGCCGGAGCGTCTCCTTGAGCGCATCATTCATGTCGGCTCCAATCCGGGCGATATTGTCCTTGACGTATTTGCCGGATCGGGTACCACGGCTGCCGTAGCTCATAAGATGGGTCGGCGATGGGTGACGTGTGAGCTGCTCGAATCGACGTTCACCACGTTCACGCGCCCGCGCTTGGAAAAGGTGATTCACGATCAAGATCCGGGTGGTATCACGATGACGGTAGATCGCACCCTGAAATCGACGGCGGTTCTGCCAGAGAAATTTGAAGTTAAAGATCTTCAGGCTGCAACGAAGCTACTAAATGCCATCACTAAGGAAGACGACCTTGCCGGAGAGGATATTGCCGCAATCAATGTAGTGAAGCGATTGATTGCAACGGCTCCATCGAAGAAACGAAACTGGCGCGGTGGTGGTGGTTTCCAGGTAGCACACCTGTCACCTTCATGTTTCGACTATGATCCGACTCTGGATCGGGTGATGCTGACTCCAGAAGCTACCGGTGAGGTGCTTGTGTCGTCGGTAGCCGCAAACCTCGGGTTCTCACTGCTGCACCCCGACGACGACGTCGTGTTTGACGGGCAGCGTGGCAACTCCCTGTTGAAGGTCATCGAAGGCGTCGCAACCATCGACGAGGTCGATCGCCTGGTTGAGCAGATCCAACCGGGCGAGACGATCGTATTAGCAGCGACCGTGGTACTCGATGGAGTGCGAGAGCATTTGCGTCGCGCCTGTAAGGGATCGCGGGTGGTAGCGATCCCAGATGACATTTTCCCCTACGCGCAAGGTGGTGGACACCGATGACCAAACGTTTGAACATCAGCTTTGATTCGGACTTGCTGGAAGCAATCAGCTCAGATTTCGATCTTCGTGCTCCCAATAAGGAAGCACTGCGCAAGCTCGTCTTCACTCTCGATGGTGACTACGATCCGCAGGTGCAGCAGGTCCTCAACCTCGCTACCGGCGTAGGCAAAACATATCTTATGGCAGCTTTCGTGGAGTATCTGCGTCGCCAGGGCGTGGGCAACGTCATCATCGTGACACCCGGGAAGACGGTACAGGCAAAGACCGTACAGAACTTCTCGCCAGGTTCACTTCGGTTCATCAAAGGCTCACCGGTGCCACCCGAGGTTGTGACCCCACAAGATTACTCGGCGTGGATCGCTCGCACGAACGGTACCACATTGTTTTCCTTCGGTCGCGAAGTGCCCATGCTCGCATTCATTTTCAACATCCAGCAGCTCATTGCACCGAAGGAGACCGAGGGCAACACCCATGGCAACACCCAAGATTCGATCCGGCGCAAACCGCGTCGTTTCGATGAGAACGCTGGGGTCTTGTTCGACTACCTCAAGGGTTTGGACGACCTGGTGGTGATTGCCGATGAGTCCCACCTATATGGCACCAGTGCGGTGGCATTCAACGCAGCACTCAGAGAGCTGGATCCAGCGGCGACCATCGGTCTTACGGCATCTGTAAATAAGAAGACTGATCATGTGATCTACGAGTACCCGCTGTATCGCGCCATCCAAGATAAGTTTGTCAAGGCTCCGGTGCTAGCTTTCCGTAAAGGAGGCTACGGTATCGATACAGCTTCTGAGGAGCAGCAGCTGCGCGACGCATTGCGATTACGGGAGACCAAGCAGGCGTACTACAACTCTTACGCTGAGAATCATAGCCATGCCCGTGTAAACGCAGTACTTTTCGTTGTTTGCTCTGACGTCGACCACGCAACACAAGTAACCGATCTCCTACGAACTCCAGAGTTTTTCGGTCGGGATTCCGCCGTACTACAGGTGGATTCCAAGCACGAAGACGATGCCACACAAAAACTACTCGAACGTCTTGACCAACCGGACTCCCCTGTACTTGCGGTGGTTAGTGTAAACAAACTCAAGGAAGGATGGGACGTCAAAAATATTGCAGTGGTCGTGACACTACGAGCCATGGCTTCCGAGGTTCTCACCCAGCAAACGATGGGTCGTGGCCTTCGGTTGCCATTCGGAAAGCACACCGGAATCGGGCAAATTGATCAACTCGACATCATCGCCCACCAGTCCTTCACCGAGCTGCTTACGGCCGAGAATGTACTCCAGCAGTTCGGCCTTGAAGAAGCCGTCAAGTATGCTGACAAAAAACGTGTTGAAGACGCGATCCGCGCAGCAGCAGAACAGGTCTCCGCTCCCATAGGAGCTACCCCTATCACACTGACGGCAGGAGAGCACAGCTCCTCCAGTCGGCCCGACCTTGGAAACAATGAGTCCACGTCGGTAGCGTCTACAGACGCAGATATCCCAGTAGGCGACAAGACCTTACCTGGGGTCGGAGTCCGTGCATTTGACGACGAGCTGCCTACGGAAAGCCACACACCGACGCTTGAGAGAGCGATTGCAAAGCGCAACCCCACCTTCTCTGATGTGGAGTACACCTTCCCGACCAGCGTGATCGAGATCCAGCAGCCGCCGATCGAGCTGTCTGAAATCGACGGTGTAAAGTTGGAAACTGCGGCCCGCAAAGTCACCTCGACCGGTGACGTGCTGCTCCGCAAGGAGATTATCGCGGCCCTGGGTAAGAAGCTCCGCACCGAGGACCGTGAAAGTGCTGAGGTTGACTCTGTCCACGTAGATGATGTTGACGCCAAGGACACCTTAGTGCGGCTCGTAATGAACATGAACTTGGTGCCTAAGACCAACAGCGCGGCTCGCTACATCGAGGCTTTCCTCGTACCGGTGTTCATGTCGAAGGTCACCTTCACTGGCTGGACCGTAAAGTCCTTGGACTCAGCCAGAGACCAGCTACAGCAGCTCATTCAGGACTACATTCACGAGGTGTTACGGTCTACTCGCGAAATACCCAAAGTACAACCGAAGGTCATACGAATCGAAGACAAGCCCCTTCGGCTCGGAGAAATTATCCATGATCAGGTGGACAACCGTCCTGATTTCGTGGCACGCCGCACCTACGGCGGCTGGTTCAAATCCCTCATGGAGTCTGAGTCATTCGACTCCTACAGCGGGGAATATGTGTTAGCAAAGCTGCTGAACACTTCTCCCAGTATCGTGTGGTGGCATCGCTTGCATCACGAGGCAGGCGCATACATCTACTACAACTCGAAAGATCGTTACTACCCAGATTTCGTCGCCCTCGATACTGATGGCATCCACTGGATCATCGAAGGCAAAGACGAACGTGGCCGCGACGATGCGAAGGTCCAAGCAAAACGTAAAGCTGCCGAATCACTAGTTCGACATCTCGCCGCTGAGGAAGCATTTGCAGGACAGCATTGGGGCTACTTGATCGCGTACGAGCAAGATACTGCACGTGCTGATACGTGGGACGACCTCAAGTCCTTCGCACAGCCAGTCAGCAATGCTGTATGACATTCTGGCGTCCAGAGTCCAACCGTTGTCCAACGCTTCAGTGGATCGAAGACGACAGCTTCAGTTGTACGAAGAGCAAAACCTTCCTGCCATCAGCAGCACGTCTTCACTCTCACTGACAGCAAGGACAACCAGTAGATCAAAGCTCAATCATTTGGAGACGTAAGAGGAAACCTGGCGACCATACCGGAGAGCCAGGCGGATGGGGCGGCCACGACCTCGTACCGGGAGCGCTACGAGGATGCGGCGATCACGAAGAAGGACATTTTCTTCTACGTGTACGCGCTGCTGCACCACCCTGAGTATCGCGAGCGCTTCCGGATCGGTGAGCGCAAGATGCGTTTCCCGAAGCTGGGGCGCCGCGATAAGGACTTCACGCGCTTGGAGTACAACGACTACGTGACACTGACGGGCATTCCGGCCCAGGCGCAGGGCTATTCAATTTCGGGCCGTAGCCCACTGGAGTGGATCATCGACCGCTACCACGTGAAGACGGACAAGGCGTCGGGCATCGTCAACGACCCGAACGATTTCCTGCGCGAGCAGGGCCGCCCCAACGCGGTCGTGGACCTGATCAAGCGCCTGGTCACCGTCTCGATGCGAACCCAGGAGCTCCTGGAGACGCTGCCGAAGCTGGAGATCCCGGAGGTACAGAACTGAGTTCCGTAGATCTACTCTGATCCTCAGGTAGTCAGCGGCGTATGACTTGCACCACGAGTGGCCCAAATGGCGAGATTTCAGCTCCTTGACGCCGCGAGAACGCTAGATTGGAGTTAACCGTTCAGCCCGCCCCAGCACATGCTGGGAGTGGGCTGGATCTTTTTGAGGAACTCAACGGAGATGTTGACCATGTCGAAGTCGCTGAAGCCTGGCACCACTATAAGTGATCAGATTTCGATCCTTCAAAGCCGCGGGATGTCCGTCGATACAGACCTGGCCACCCAATGGTTGACCAACGTCAGCTACTACCGCCTATCCGCATATTGGTTTCCTGCACGCAGGATAGACTCCCTCGGCAATGAGTGCTATTGCGAACATCCAACGTTTACAGATGCCGTACGACTCTACGAAGCAGACAGAAAACTACGCACACTCATACACGACGGTATTGAACGTATCGAAGTAACAATGAGGACACGCCTTAGCGAACGCCTTTGTGTCTCCGGATCGAATCCGACACCGATCTCATACCATGATCCAACTCTTTTCCGCACAGATTTCGATCACACTGATTGGGTTGAGACAGCTAAGCGGAGAGTCGGTCGCGCAAGACTTCATAATCAGGCAATTCAGCATTACTACGATGAGTACAATCAGTCATATCCGTTTTGGGTTCTTGCGGAAGTACTCGATTTTTCAGACATTTCCCACTTATACGGAGGCATGAAGTCCAAAGATCAGAATTATATCGCTGAATCATTAGGGATCATCATCGATAAAGCACAACTGGGAAAGAATCAAATTGAGAAGATCAAGAAACGTCCACCGCTTGCAAGCTGGCTCGAACAACTTACCATCATTCGTAATTCGTGCGCACACCACAGCCGCGTATGGAACAAAAGCTTTGTACCCGTCCCGACGACGCCCCTCAAAACTATGCCAGCCTTCAAGGATTTGCCTGATGGACAAAGCGAGCGTATCTTCGGTGCGATCGTTGTCATGTCATTCCTTTTGAGAAAAACATCCCCGGGTACCACATGGCCAGATAAAGTTGCGCATCTATTTCAATCTGATTTTCTAACCAATTCACTTGTCGATCCAAGAAGCCTCGGAATTCCTGCGCACTGGTCCGGGCAGTTTTAAGGGAATCAAACCGCTTCTTTGAAGCCCTAGGACCCTTGATGAGATCTATCGATACTTGGCTTGTTGTCAAGCAACGCATCTCATGCTGGGATGGCCCACTTTGAGCCATTTTAACGGGGGTGACAGTGCACCTATACCTCGGAAAACTCGGGTATGACCTACTCTGACACCGATCTCTAGAGGTCTATCTTGCGCTCCCAGCATCTTTCTCGAACCCAACCTGCCAGAACCCCATATCGAGCAGCTTCATCTGCGGATAGATGAGGTCGCCGACCCGCATTCCGCGCCGCGCTTCCTCGAGGCGGTCGTTGTGCGCCTCGTAAAAATCCGCGAGTTCGAGGAGAGAATCCTCGTTATAATCCTTCTCTTCTAAACCTAAATACTCCGCTCCTATACCGAAGAATGTGTCGTACGCGGGCACGCACCCGAGCGTTCCCAAGAGAATTTTCGTGATGAGGATCGGCGACACAGGATACCCGACCACGCGCCCTTTGATCTCTTCGCGGATCGGATCGAAATAGGCGTCGATGTATTTGTACAGCTTCGTGTACTGCTCCCAAACATCACTGTTTCGCACATCCGTGCACGCGAGCCCAAACAGGCAGTCATACTCGGGCTTGAGGATCTCCTCGACGATGGGCGTGTGCACCTTGTAGTCCTTCTGAAGTATGAAGCACGAGCCCCGATACATTCCCCAGCTCGCCAGGTAGAAAGCGAGGTGCAGGCTCAAATAGTCGCAGTCCGGGGACGGGTCGATCCGCGCATCTCGAAACACGCGATAGCAATGCTCCCAAGAACGTGAGCGCCCATTCTCATTCGCACGCGCATCCTCGTAGAAGGTCTGCGCAGCGTCGATCAACTCATCGATCGCGTCCATGTGCTCCCTCGCTCATCTGACCTTCAACATTGAAATCAGGCCCCGAGCGATGAACTCCGAACCCCCTGCTCTGTCGAATCATAATCACAGCTAATGTTCCTGCCGAGAAAACAAACGATATGTCGCACCATATCCTCACAACGGACGAGTCCCCTGTGACGCCGTCACAACAAGCCGAATGCATCTCGGCGGACCTAGTACCCTCGGGCCCACTCTCGGAGCGCCGCTTCGACGACCTCGGAGGCATTGTCGTACCCGTCGTAGGTTGCGCGCAGCATCGCCGCCTCGTACACGTCCTCGTCGATGTGCACCGTGAACTCGACGACCGGTACTCGAGGAGCGACAAGCTCCACCGCATCCTGTTTCTCACCCAGCCTCGACCCGACCGTGAAGCCGTTTTCTTCCGCCCACCGCCGGATTTCGGCATTCTGTTCCGCCAAGCTCTTATCGTCTCGCTTCGTCATAGTCGTATGTGTACACGAGGGCGTGGTCCCTGTCCTCGCAGAGGCCCACCACCGCCTCTTCGACTTAACCCAATTGACGAGGCACCTACCCCCTCGGCCCTCATCGTCGTGCCTGTTCGGCGCAGGCGCGGACCCCACATTGGGGCGTTTCACGTGAAACAACTGGCGGTCAGCGGGCGCTCCGACCCCAGGAGTCTTCAACGCGCGCTCGTTGATCCCACTCGGACGCGTGACTGACGCGGCGTGAATTCGCGCCATTTTGTGCCTTATCGACATCAGTGTCCCGATAATGGTCCACAGTTTCATCTGTAGGTCACGCGTGTGCAGAGAGCTCAGAAAGACGTTTGACAAGTTCAGACAGGAGAAGCTCACAACGAATGCACATCTGTGCCGCCGATCATCATAAATCGGGAGGATGTGCGTGATGGTTGCGCAGCATTCTTAGTATTTCGTGCTGGTTCTGCGCGTACCCTGAAACAGAAGGGCGCGCCTCCAACGACGGGGGCACGCCGCAGGGCACCTCACCGTGGAGGAGTACAACGCCATGACGGTTCCACCATTGTTCGACC
>ERZ773006.462-NODE-462-length-19054-cov-4.22254_pt1 | contig 19054 bp, 22 predicted proteins | sample MGYA00580843_ERZ773006 | MGnify/ENA primary metagenome ERZ773006 (study PRJEB29015, sample SAMEA2738011) | human oral metagenome | biome: human oral; feature: human-associated habitat; material: dental | place: China | collected 2052 ... | reverse complement strand
GGGGTTAGCGACTTTGCACCTTTAGAAGAGCTCTTCAAGCAATTTAAGTCCCTTGACTTAGATGTTAAAACTATTGGCATGATGTACACGACTAGCGAAGACAATGCCAAAGCTGAAGTAGAAAAAGCCAAAGCTATTGCTGAAAAATTAGGTTACAAGGTGGAAGTTAAAACCATTGACTCAACTAATGACATGGCTTTAGTTGCTGAAGAATTAGCAAGCAAGAGCCAAGCCATCTTCATCCCAACGGATAACACCATTGCTAGCTCTATTAGCACACTTTTAGATGTTACTGACAAGGCTAAAATCCCCGTTCTTCCAACTTACGAGAAGGCAGTTAAAGAAGGGGCCCTCTTATCAGTCGCTATCAGCCAAACGAATATTGGTAAGCAATCAGCAGATTTAGGTCTCAAAATTATTGACGGTACCAAGATTTCTGATTTACCAATCGAATTTGCCAAGGAGACAGTCAAAGTCTACAACGGGCAAACGGCAGACAAGCTAGGCATTAAATTACCAAGCGACCTAAGCTCTCAATTTAAGGACTTAAGTAAGGAGTAATTTCTATATGGGAATTTATTATAGTGCCATCGCTCAGGGGCTGCTTTACAGCCTCATGGGGATTGGGCTTTACATTACCTTTCGTATTCTGAACTTTGCCGATCTAACCAGTGAAGCTTCCTTCGCGGTTGGGGCGGCAATCGCAGTCAAAACCTTAACCCTGGGCTTGCACCCTGTCTTGTCCCTGATTACCGCTTTTGTGGCAGGGATGCTGACAGGTTTGGTCACTGGGCTTTTGATGACCTATTTCGAAATCCCATCCCTCTTGGCGGGAATTATTACCTTAACGGCCTTTTATTCTATCAACCTACGTATTATGGAACGGGCCAACTTGAGTTTGCGCCAGGTTAAGACTCTTTATGATTTATTAACTAACCTATTAGCAGATTCTACCAGTCGAATTTTCCTGGTGGGTATTATTCTGACCTTGATTGTTATTCTATTGCTGGGCTACTTCTTTAAGACTGACTTGGGCCAATCAATGGTTGCCTCCGGTGATAATGAAGTCATGGCTCACAGTTTGGGGATTTCGGTTAAGTTAATGAAATGCTTAGCCCTCATGGCTTCCAACGGGATTATTGCGATGAGTGGGGCGTTGATTGCCCAACAGAATGGGTATGCTGATGTGGACATGGGGACCGGGACCGTGATTATCGCACTTTCTTCCATCATTATTGGGGAGATGCTCTTCAAGCAGTTGACTCTCACCATGCGCCTCGGTGCCATTGTTTTGGGTTCTGTCCTATATCGCTTGCTTTTGGTAGCCGTGCTCAAGCTAGGCTTCTTGCCATCTGACTTCCGCTTGATTTCAGCCTTAGTCTTAGCCATTTTCTTGGCCTTGCCAGCGATGCGTAAGAAAATCCAAGCTAAAAAATTAGGATAGGGGGATTGGATAATGACCATACAACTGGATGTACAAGCTATTAGCAAGACCTTCTATCGCATGCAGGATAGTCCTTTACAGGTATTGAGCGATATTTCTTTCCAAGTCAAAAAGGGCGAAATACTGGGCATTATTGGGACTAACGGGGCAGGAAAGTCTACCTTACTTAACTGTTTGACTGGCCATACACCTGTAACCTCAGGTAGTATTCTACTAAATGGCCAAGTCATTAGTAACCAAGCTGAAAGCAAAAATGCAGCCCTCATTAGTCGCATTTTCCAAGATCCTCGTATGGGGACTGCTCCGCGTATGACGGTCTTCGAGAATCTTATGCTGGCCTCTAGGCGGGGGCAAAAACCTGGCTTTAAGCGGTCACTTACCAAGGATAATTATGAGGCCATGAGAAATTTACTGGCTCAATTCCATTTGGAATTGGAAGATCGCTTAAATGTGCCGATTGAAGCCCTGTCTGGTGGCCAACGCCAAGCAATCGCCTTAATTATGGCAACCCTTAAAAGACCAGAACTCTTACTCTTAGATGAGCATACAGCTGCTTTGGATCCGCGTACCTCCCGTCAGGTGATGCAAATGACCGCTGACTTGATCGAGAAGGAAGGCTTGACGGCACTGATGATTACGCATCAATTACCAGATGCCATTCAATATTGTGACCGTATTTTGCTTATGCATAAGGGGCAGATTCAGCATATTTATGACCAGGAGGAAGTTAAGACATTAACGGCGCCTGTCCTTTATCGCCATTTGGAAGACTTGATTGAGGCTGAAGCCCAGGCTAGTCTCTAAGGAAGGGAATTACTTATGACACTTTTAAAAGGTCGCCATGTAGTGCTATTAGGGTGTTCAAATGGTAAAGCCAAGACCCTTCAAGCCCAGGACAATTTGGATGCTTTAGTCAAGCTTCTGTCCCATCAATATGGTGCCAAGGTTTCGGTTAGGCCTAGCATTTGGCTAGATGAGAAAACAGGTGATCACTACCCAGCTAGGCAAAGAGCAGACTATTTGGCTCAGGCTTTAGCGGATTCTAAGGTCGACTGGATTATGGATTTAACAGGTGGAGACTTAGCTAATCAGACCCTAGCGGCTTTACCGGCAGCATTTTTCCAACACTTAAAGCGAGACAAGCCTGTCTATTATATGGGTTACAGTGACAATAGCGTGATGCTTAATGCCTGTTTGGCTCATGACATGATTCTGCCAGTCAATTTTTTTCCTCTAGCCTTGGTGTTAGATACTGCTTCGCGTGCTAATTTTGAGTCCTTCTTGCAAAATAAGATTGAAAACCATTTGGAGGCCTTTGGCGGAAATATTCGTTGTTTTCTCAAACTAGCTGGTACTAGCTTCTGGCCACAAGATATAGTAGGGCGACGCTTATACCTGGAAGCTAGTTCAGGTTCCTTAGAACTAATTCAGTCCCTAGTGGTACAGCTTAGTCAGCTAATTAACTTGGATGATTTAGGCGAAATTTGCTTGGGACAATTCAATGAATTAGATGATAGGGGGCAGCGACCAATTTTAGTGGACTATCTTAGTAGTATGACTAAGACACTGATCACTCAAAATTCTGAACTAGGTCATCGTTTTCCACTAAAACCTTTCATTTACCATGTAATTGAGGATGATTTTGAGCCTAATCACTAAAAATGATCATTGACTTCTCAAAAAATGACTGAACGTTTACTTGACTTATATCGGGGAATGTTCGTGAGGTGACACTATATATAGTAGGTAAAATTTATTAAACCAAAAATTTTTACTAGATATAGATTGCCTTTTTCTTCCAATCGGGTTATGATAGTAAAGTAAATTCGAAGGGGGGATCCTACTTATGAACAAAATTACGGTATATTCCAAACCAAACTGTATGCAATGCGATTTTACTAAGCGTTTCTTAGATCAACACAATCTAGAATACACTGCAGTAGACGTTATGCAAGATAGCGAGGCCCTAGCTCGTGTCCAAGCACTTGGCTTCCAATCCTTGCCTGTTGTAGTAGCTGACGGCATCGAACCATTCTTTGGTTTCCGTCCAGACATGCTAGAAAAACTAGCTTAAGACTTATAATAAAAGACCCGCCTAGTCCAAATTTGGAGACAGGCGGGTCTTTTATCTTTATTTGAGGAGTTGTTTGGCGTAATGGGATGGACTCATACCGTACTCTTGGGTGAAAACTCGAGAGAAATACTGGAGTGAGCCGTAGCCCAAAGTTTCAGCAATCTCAGATAGGGTTAATTTTGATTCCTTAATTAAGAGCTTGCTACGTTTGAGTCGAAGCTGGTTAATATAGTTTTTAGGCGTCATATTCGCGTACTTTTTAAATAGTAGCTGTAGGGTAGAGCGAGATAAATTGAAGTGATTGACCAAATCATTAACCTGGTTCTCAGCTTCCACATGATGGTGAAGATAATCCACGATGGATTGGAATAGCTCATTCTCGTAATTCTCGCGCATGGAAGTGCTGGGCTCATCATAAAAAGCCTGATCGCTCTTAAGCATCTGGATAATGACCGACTTAAAGAGCGTAATCATTTCATCAGCATAGAATGGCGCCCCAGGATGATTGGATAGCTCAACCATTTTTTCGATGACCTGGGTATAGTGATTGCTGAGGTGGACAATCTTATTCTTGAGCTCAGGACTTATGCCACTAGCCTGAAACATAATGGACAGATAGGTGGACACACCGTCTCGTTTAACCATTTGACTATGGCGCTGCTTGGGATAGTAGAGCATGCAATCATGGCGCTTGGCGGTGTGTTTAACACCGTCTACTTCGTGGACTAACTCACCTTGATCGACAATGGTCATCTCAAAGTAGTCGTGCTGGTCATTACTGAAGCGGTAGGGCGCCGTCTTAACTTGGTAGAAAAAGCCATAGACTTTCTCAATTTTAATCTCTTCTACAAAATCCCGCACCTTAAGGGCTTGTTTAGCAGGTGCTAATTCTGGTTGGTGATTAAAGCGCGGCTCTAAAATAATGCTACATTCATCTGTAATAGAGAGAATATTAAAACAAATGTTAGCATGCAACTCGATAGAGCCTTGAAGAACAAACTCCTGATAGGTATCTACTAGATAGGGATTATGGGTCATAATAATGAGGGCAATCCCGCTTTTAGCAGTAATGGTCACCGTATCAGGAAACTTAAGAAAACTATCTGACTTCTGGCGATTAATAGTCAAGGACTTCTTATGGTGCTTCTGACTATCCATGTCAAAATTAGTGAGGGAATCAAAATAGTCAGCATGAGCAAAGGCAGACGTCTTAATATACATAGGTTCACCCCTTTGTTTTTTCGGGCATTTACTCTTTTAGTATACCTCAATTTTGGTTATTAATCACTAAAAATGTCCTAAAAGTTAAAAAGGATAAATTAAAAATGGCTAAGATTCAGTCAATAGAGTTGTAACTGGCGCTAAATAGCATTATACTATTGTTTGTAGAAAGTATTTAGTCATGAGAGGAAGGAATTCTCAATGCCAACAATCGAAATGGCCAGAGTTGATAATCGACTCATTCATGGTCAGATTTCAGTTCGATGGTGCAGTAAACTCGAAATCAATACAATCATTGTAATTAACGATGCCCTTGCGCAAAATAAGGTCCAACAAGGCTTGCTAGACATGGCCGTGCCAGATGATTACCCTACACGCTACTACAGCTTGCAAGGAGCCATTGATAAGCTACCAAACTTATCTCCAGATAAAAAGATCTTACTAATTTTTGAAAACATACGTGACTTGCAAAGCATAGTCGCTGCTGGAATCAAAATTCCCTATATCAATATTGGTAACTTGGATATGTCACCTGGTAAACGCCATATTGCGGCCTCTACTTCCTTAAGCCAAGAGGAAATGGATTGGCTAACTAGTCAGGCGCAGGTAGGGACTAAGGTTGAAGTTAGACGGATTCCGTCCGAAGATGCGACCTACGAATTTTAAGCACTAGAACAAGTCCAGGCCCTTGGTTTGGGCTTGTTTTTTCAATTTTTTAAATGTTAGGAAGTGCCCTATGATACGACCAGCTCAGGCCGATGATGTGCCCATTCTCTATGATTTGATGACTATTATCTGGCAAGATATGGAGTTTGAACCCTATGTAACCCTAGACGATGAGACTTTCAAGCAAGCCATGCTAGAACATCTATTGGATTCAAAGCAAAAGTACACCTACCATAATTGCTGGGTTTATGAATCTAGCCATAGTGGTCAGATCCAGGGCCTAGTTTTAAGTTACCCTGGCAATCTAGAACCCGCTTATGATCGCCTCATCGAGCAACAATTTGGTGCTCACCCAGACTTAGGTGATTTCTCCCTGACGCGTGAAAGTCGCGATGACGAATGGTACATTGATATGCTAGTCGTGGCTCCTGAGGCGAGAGGATCGGGAATCGCGAGCGCCCTTATTAAGCATCTAGATACTATACACACCCCAGGTACAGTTTTAGGGCTTAATTGCGACTTAGTCAATCCCAGAGCCAAAGCACTTTACCATCGCTTAGGCTTTGAAGTCAGCGACAAAGTATCGTTTTCAGGCCATGACTACCACCATATGCAAAAAATCGTAAGCCCCTAGGAGGATGTATGAACTTTAAAGACTACACAGCTAAAGATTGGATTCGCTTAGTCATTGGCCTCTTAATTCTGGTGCTAATCTGGTATTTCCGTCCGGGTGGCCAGAATATCCCTAAGGACCAGAGTCATAGTCCCGAGTCTAGTCAAAGAGCGCAAAATTCTGGCTCTGCTAGCGACCAGATTGATATCAAGGCCTTTACTGGGACCAACTATCAGGTCCTGCCCAAGGGCCAAAAAATACCGGTTAACTTTGTTCGTATTGTAGACGGGGATACAGTCGTGCTTTCATTGAATGGCCACGAATTCCGGACTCGTTATCTGATGATTGACACGCCAGAATCAGTTAAGGAAGGTCTTAAACCTCAGCCATACGGCAAAGACGCAGCCCATCGCAACCAAGAATTACTGACCAATGCCAAACAAGTCAGCCTTGAGTTTGACAAGGGCCCCTATGCTGATGATTATGACCGGGCACTTGCCTATGTCTATGCCGATGACAAGCTAGTTTCCCTGGAATTAGTCAAGGAAGGCCTGGCTTCGGTTTCCTATGTCAATCCCCCTAACAATAGTCAAGAAAAGACCTTGAGACAGGCGCAAAAGCAAGCCAAGAATGCCAAGAAGGGTATCTGGTCCATCCCCAACTATGTCAACGATAAGGGGAAATTTACCATCCAAGAATAAGAGAGGAATCGCCTATGCAGCTCAGTAATCAGCCATCACATCAAGCGATCAAGTTTAAGTTCAAGTGTAAACTTCTTTTAGTTTTGAGCCTATTGACCTTATGGACACCTCAGTCATTGGTTCAGGCTCAAATGAACATTGATAAAAATGAGTCAGCCATGCAGTCTCTTGAGCAAAATAGTGAGTCGAGCCAAGAAGGCCAAACTGTACGCGTGCGCGCTATTGGCGACATTCTTTTGCATGACTTTGTCTATGAACGGGCGCGAACTGCTAATGGCTATAATTTTGATAGCATGTTAGCGCCAGTCAAATCCTACTTAGAAAATGCCGATATTACCGTAGCCAATATGGAAACCATTGTGGCAGGGGAATCGGTTGGCTTAGGGACCTATCCCTTCTTCAATGCTCCTTCACAGATTGTTGACAGCCTTAAAAATGTTGGGGTAGATATCGTCAACAATGTGTCCAACCATACCATGGATATGGGGGCACAAGGGGTACTAGCTTCCATTAAAGCCCTCAAACAACGGGACATGATGTATGTGGGTTCTTATGAGAGCTGGGAGGACTATAATACGCCTCGCATCATTGAACGAAACGGCATTAAGGTTGGCTTTTTGGCCTATGCTTATGGTCTCAATGGTCTGGAACGTCCTCAGAATCAGCAGTACTTAGCAACTTTGATTGATAAGGACCTCATACCACTTGAGATTAAGGACTTGAATAGCAAGGTGGATGTCTCAGTTGTTATTATTCAAAATGGCGAAGAGTATGAGACCATGCCGACAGCAGACCAGATTGCGACCCATCAACTGGCTCGTGATGCTGGCGCAAACTTCGTCTTAGGCGGCCATCCACACGTTTTAGAGCCTTTTATCTACTATAATGAATCGCAAGCCGGTCTCTTCTCACATGGTAACTTCCTGACTGGCCAGTATGAGGCAGCAACCAAAGTAGGGGGCATCACAGAATTTACCTACCGTAAGTTAGATGACGGCAAGGTTGTTTTGGATAGCATGCGCTTTATGCCAACATATAATATTGGCTTACCGGAGTCCTCTGAATACTTGGTTGTGCCACTAGCTGACTGGAAAAAATACAACATTGCCAATGGCCAAGCCCTCATAGACGAAATCCGTCAGCGTATGACGCGCTTTACTAACAAGGTCCAAGTCGTGGACTATTTGGATTAAAATACATATTTTATATAAAAGAAAAGCCTGCTAGGATGGGCTTTTCTTTTTTTATGCCGATTTTTCGGATAAAAATAGCCTGTTTGGGGTATTTATATAAGGAGGGGAGTAGTATGAAAGAAAAAATAAAAGCTGTCCTGACAACTGGCTCACTGCTAGTCATCATGCTAGCCAGCCAAGTAGGGGCACAATCAGCCTATATTTTATCTCAAACTGTTAACAAGCAAGCGGTCGAAGCCTCTACTTGCGTCCGCCTAATCCGTCAAATGACGCAAGCAGACGAAAATGACACTAGCAGTTCCCAAGACTTAGCTAGTCAGATGCGGGAGCAAGAATCCAATTTAGCTAGCCTAGAAGCACAAGCTAAGCAAGTCCAGGCTGAGTTAGCCAAGCTTGACGATCAAGTCAAATCCCTACATGATCAGCTAGATCAAGCCCTAGATAGTGCTTATCAAGCCTTAGTAAAAGAAAATCCTGAATTAGCTCAAGCGAGCGAAGACCAGCAGGCAGCCACTTTAGCCAATCAGCCTCAAGTGGCTAGTCTGCAAGAAGCCTTAACGAGTGCCCAGACTGAGCAACAAGAAAAACAGGCCGCCCTAGAGCAAATCAAATCAGAGATGGCCAATTTGGATTATGAGCGTCATCAAAAAGAAGACCAATTAGAACAATCTAAATCCAACAAGACAGCCCTAAATGCCTGTTTGCTTTATCCTTATTCCAGTCATTATCTCAGTGCCGACAGCCTACCGCTCAATCCCGCTAGTGAAACCTTGGCAGACTATTTGGTTCAGGTCAATCAAGTGCTTAAGCAGATTGTTCCCTTAGCCTATCAGAAGCTTAAGTACCAAGAAATTGAGACCTTATTTTCACCTGAAACTAGCAATATGGACGAGGTTAACAAGCTATTGGAGGGCAAACAGGACTTGCGACTTTCGCCAGAAGGGGAGACTTACTATCAGTATGCCCAGGAACTGTCACTCTTTGACGTAGAAATTTTGGCTAATCTAGCCTTGCGTCACTACTACCAATCAGGTGATAAGGCGACCTTGCAAGCAAAGTTTGATCAAGTCTACCAACTCAAAATCGGCCAGTATCGTTATCTGACATCCATTAACCAAGAAGTTTTTCAAGCCCTCAAACAAGGCCTAGCCGACTATCTTAATGGCCATCACTATGGAGCTGAAGCTCAAGGGAAATTACAAGCCTTAGTAGACCGTTATCAAATACATTTAGTGGCTTATAATAAAACAAGCCAAAAGTGGCAGTTGGTTGATGAAGAGGAAGAAGCCTTTCTAACTGTGCCGGATTTGATGGCAGAGCATCCAGTGGCCAGTTCAGGGACTGACATAGAGGAAGTAGATTCTGATATAGAAGAGGCAGGGCCTGATAAGTCAGCGGGAACTTGGGCACCGACAGCACAAGACAGACAAAGTCGTGATTCAAGTAGTCAAAGACAGGATCAAACTTCAAGTGCTAGTCAGAGCCAGTCAGAATCAAGCTCCGAAAGCTCATCGGATAAGAATCCAGAAACGCTCAAACGACTTAAGGAACGACTCAATAAACGGCAGGCCAAGAACTCGAATCATCAGAGTAAGTCCAAGCATCAAAGCCCGTCTGGCCAATCTAAAAAGGAAGCCAAAGCAAAAGCCAATTCAGATCAAGCCAATGAGAACAGTCAAGATAAAGGCAAGGGCAGTGTCAAATTACCTGATACCGGCGAGCAAGCCTTTTACATGACAGTGGCCTTGGCCCTATGTGGCTTAGCAGCTATTATTGTGGCGGTCTATTTCTATCGTCGTTACCGTGAACGCAAGAAACTCAAAGACATTCATTTTGACTAAGCAAAGCATTTTGTGATAGGCCGGAAAAATCGTATAATATAAGGGTAAAAAGCAAAGGAGTGATTAATTCATGAATGAAGTAGCAAACTACCTAGAACAAGTCAAAGTATTCCAAGCGGTTAGCCCTGAAGAAGCCAAGGCATTAATGGACGCCAAAGATGGTGGCATCCTCTTTATTGGCCGTGAAAGCTGCCCATACTGCCGTCGTTTTGTGGCTAAACTTAGCCCATTGGCACAAGAAGCTGGCTTAAAAGTGGCTTATCTGCACTCACAAAATCCAGAAACTTTGAGCCAAGTGCAACAATTACGCGATCAATGGCAAGTGCCAACGGTACCAGGTTTCCTCTTTTCAGACAAGGAAGGGGTTCACGTTAAGTGTGACAGCTCCCTAAGTCCTGAAGAGATTCTGGCCTTTGTTAAGCGCTAGTTACTAAAATATTCTTGCTTCCTCTTAGCTGATTCTGCTATACTGAGACTAAGTAAAAAGGAGGAAGAAGATGTCTAAATTACCAAATTGCCCGCAATGTGACTCAGAATATACCTACGAAGATGGCCAGCTCTTTGTCTGCCCAATGTGTGCCCATGAATGGACCCAGGAAGATGAAGTGGCTCGTGCTGAAGCTGGGATTATTCGCGATGCAAATGGCAATCAACTTGAGAACGGTGACAGTGTCACGGTCATTAAGGACCTTAAGTTGAATGCAACGACAACGATTAAACAAGGGACCAAGGCTAAAAACATCCGTTTGATTGATGAGCCTGTTGATGGTCACGACATTGCATGTAAGATTGATGGCATTGGTAGCCTTTATCTCAAATCAATTTACGTCAAGAAATAACCAGCGTCTTAGGACCCGTTCTTACGTCAAGAACGGGTTTTTTGCCGATTAAATCGGCCTGTGGACTGATGGGGTCAGGCTGATTCTAGGTTACAATAGGAAATGCCTAAGGAATTATGGAGAGGAGGGGACAATATGCAGCAGACCATGCGACACTCATTGAAGCAACTATTTTTGCTTTTATTTCGACATTTACTGAGTTTTGTCACGATTGCAGCTATTCTCCAAATTACCATTAGCTACCTAGGTGGATACCTTCTAAAATTGATTTTCCGTCTAGCCCTTATCTTGGGCAATCAGACTCATTTGGATTTAAATAATATTTCTTACCTAATGAGGCAGCCAGATAGTCTATTAGCTTTTCTTTTCTTTGCCCTCTGCTTTGCGGGTCTCTTTTTTATCGAGTTGTCGGTTTTGATTTATGTCATTTATGCTCGTCAACTTAAAAAGGAAATCTCCTACGGAGCGGTCATTCGTCAAGCCTTAGGCCGACTGCGCCATTTATTTGGCTTGAGCTTCTTCTATTTTCTTGGCTATATCGCCATCACGATTCCCATATCCGGCCTAGTCATGCAGTCTTCACTGACCAACGGCCTCAGGATACCTGATTTCATCACAGGTGAGTTTCTTAAAACTTGGCAGGGAACCGTCCTTGTGGTCATCCTAGCCATTCTGCTCTTCTATCTCAACCTTCGCTTAATTTACGCTATGCCCCTTATGATGATTAAGGACCAAAGTTTTGTCAAATCGCTAAGGGAAAGTTGGCAAATGACCCAAGTTAAGAAGTGGAAACTTTTATTAACTTTCGCCATTTTCGGTTTTGTCCTAGGTTTAATTAGTGTAGGCTTGATTAGCGTATTTATAGAAGCGGCCAGGGCCTTAGATCCCTCCGGTAATAGTTTTATAGTCGAAGCGCTGCTCTTGTCAATTCTCAAGTTTATTGCCTTCACGGTGATTATCCTATCCAAAGTCGGAACCTTGATTATCTTAGTGGATCAGGTTCTGGCGCCAGAATTGGCCGATTCGCTAGTCTTAATTGAACCACGTCATCGCCGTCACCGTCGCCGTATCTTTTTACTAGTGTTCAGCTTGATTTTCTTCAAAATAGGGGAGAATGCCTTTCTACTGGCCAGTCAAACCTATCAGTCCCAGCAAGCCATTATTGGCCACCGCGGCTATGTAGAAAAGGGCGTAGAAAATACCATTCAAGCCCTGGAAGCAGCAGCTGAAAATGGCGCAACCATGGTAGAACTGGATGTCCAAATGACCAAGGATCAAAGGCTAGTTGTTATGCACGACAGCAACTTACAGCGTTTAGCGGGTATCAATAGAGAAGTTTGGGATATGACATATGATGAATTAGTGGGGCTGACGCTCAGTCAGGGAGACTATCAAAGCCAACTGCCATCCTTTGAGGAATTTGTTAAACGAGCCCAGGAGCTGGATATTAATCTTCTAATTGAGCTAAAGCCACATGGCAAAGAGCCGGATAATTATGCCCAGCTGATTGTAGAAAAACTCCAAGAATTGGGGATAAGCAGTCGTTATCCTGTCATGTCCCTTAATCATGAGGCCATTGACGCTATCGAATCCCTTAATCCAGCCATTAAAACTGGCTATGTGATTCCACTACAGTTTGGCCCTTTTGCCAAAAATGAGGTTGATTTCTATGTCTTAGAGGCATTCTCCTATACTAGTGAGCTAGCTAGTCAAGCTCATCAAGAGGGGAAAGAAGTCTATGTCTGGACCATCAATGATGAAGAGGAAATACAAAACTTTCTCTATCGGCCTGTAGACGGCATTATTACCGACAAACTGGAAACACTCAAGGAAATCCAATACGGTATCTCAGACCATCAAACTTACTTTGAACGTGTAGAACAACTTATGGCGCCACAGTTCTGAAAGAATCGAAATGGGTAAGCTGACAACTTGGAAATGAGGGGGAAAGGCATGAGTCGTAAAAAAGCAATTTTCCTTTATCTATTAGGATCCTTAGGGCAAATATGGATCATATCGATGATCGTTTTTATATTACGAAATTTGGGGATGATTGTAGATTACACGACGCCAATAGGAATGCTTGCTATTGGATTAGGGGGCGTTTCATCCGCTCTATGGGGAATCATTATTGCAGTCAGCTACAAAAAATACAGTGGGAAGAGAATTTTAAAGGATTTTTTCGCTATCAAGCAAAAGATCAGCAGCTATTTATGGGTCCTTGCCTTCTTGTTATTAGATTTTTGCTGTCTAGGCTTTGATGGAAAACTAGTTTTGAATGCCTGGTATCTTCCGATTATCTTATTTCTTAAAGCAATCCTTTTTGGTGGGATTGAGGAAGTAGGGTGGAGATATGTTTTTCAACCCATACTCATGGAGCGTCGTAGCTATCTTAGTTCAACTTTAATGACTTTTGTCCTATGGGGAATTTGGCATTTCGCCTATTTCTACATTGAAGGAACCTTGTCACAAGTAGGAACATTTGGATTTTTGCTTGGCTTGTTGACTAATTGCTTTATCTTATCTGCATTATTTATAAAGACAAAGAGTTTGTGGATATGTGTCATGACACATTCCTTAATAAATGTTTTGTCTCAATTAGCAGTTGGTGGTAATGAAAATATCGCTTATTCAAGCAAGGTAATCATTATTGTAGTGGCGATTCTTCTTGCACTTAGAGCACATAATAATAAAGCAAGAGAATTGTCGGTTATTTAAAAATCGACAAATCGGAAGGATCAAGAAAATCCCATAGACTTCTCTGACAATCAAACTTATATGACCACTTAGGGCACCGCACTACTGAAAGGATTAGATTATGACATTTCTCTTTTTACTACTACTTGTCTTGGTCAGCTCGCCATTCTTTTGGGTTTATTGGCATGATAAGCGAACCTTATGGTTGGGATTTTGGTTCTTGGTTTCGGGTTCATTAGCTGGTATAATTGGAATCTACCTGACCTTCGTGCTAGAATGGCAATTTTTCGCTGTCATCTTGGTTGTCTTGGGAGCCCTCTTCATTTTGACCTTGATGTTGGCGCCTTTAATCAGTTTTCTAGCTCTTATTTATTCGGGCATTACCTTGATTCGGCGCGAAGGCTTCAATCTAGTAAATTCGTTAGCCCTTATGCTAGCATTTGGCATGATTGGCTATATGGTCATTTGGCCGATTCTAGCAAGTCGTTTGTCACTCAACTGGCCAATCTTTAATGTCATCTATGGGCTCATGGGTAGCACTATTTTTTATTTTGCCGTCTTAGTCGGTATCTTTTTCGTTACCAACATTCTCAACTTTATCCATTTCGTAAGACCACGCTATTCTTACATCGTGGTGCTAGGAGCTGGCTTGAATGGGACAGAAGTGACGCCCTTGCTTGCCAGCCGAATTGATAAGGCCATCAAACTTTGGCGACGCCGCCCTCAAGAAGTGACCCTGATTATGTCGGGTGGCCAGGGCCCAGATGAAGTCATCTCAGAAGGAGAGGCGATGAAAGCTTACGCTCTGCGACAAGGAGTGCCCCAATCAGCTATTCTAGTCGACAATCAGTCTCGTAATACCCATGAAAATCTTCTATTCTCCTATAAGCTAATGGAAAAGGGGAGAGAGGACTTTGTCATTGTCACCAACTATTATCATTTGTTGCGTGCCCTTATTCTGGCGCGACGCCTAGGCCTAAAGTGTCAGGGTTATGGCGCCAAGACTAAGCTCTATTTTTCGATTAATGCCTTTTTGCGCGAATTTATTGGCTATTTGACCTTAGCCTGGCGCCTACATTTGGCCTTGATAGGGGGCTTGTGGGGACTAACACTGGTTTTATATCTATTACATGGCTTACTTAACTGAGAAAGGAAGGCTCTATGCAAAAGAAAAAGTTGATTTATCTCTTACTTGTCTGCAGCATGTTCTTGCAAGCTTCATTAGCTGTGCAGGCCAAAATAAACTACAAATTACCTAGTTTAGAAGAAATACAAACAAGTAACAAAGATATGAAAGTCGATGCTTTAATTGAAAAACTACCTGTAACCGCACATAGTAATGATCCACTGCTTAAGCTAGTTAATAAGAATAATCCTAATTCAGATAAAGAAGAACCAGAGCTAGCTTGGGACAGCTATGGCAATATCTATCATAAGGATTTAGTCAAGCCTTTAGAGGACTTAATGGAAGCTGCCGCTAAGGATGGTTTCTATTATCGGGTCGTATCAGGCTACCGGTCAGTTGAAGAACAAGAAAATAACCGTAATCTAAGCATCCAAAACTATCTAGCTCAAGGCTTAAGTCAAGCTGATGCAGAGTCCGTCACCAATCAATATTTCGCGCCAGCAGATGCTTCTGAACACACGACAGGCTTGGCTATTGATCTTTTAGGCACCGAATGGTTGGATAATGGTGGTGAACTGGAGGCTAGCTATTCAGAAACAGATTCAGCTAAATGGTTGGCCAATAACGCTCATCGTTTTGGTTTTATCCTAAGATACCAGCAAAACAAAGAGTCTATTACAGGTTATAACTTTGAACCTTGGCATTTTCGCTATGTAGGTAAGGTCCATGCGGGCTTTATCTATGAGAATGGCTTGACCTTAGAAGAATATCTGGCTTTATTGGCCAAGAAGGAGTCTAACTAGACTCTCCAAGTAAATATCCTATAATGTATATTATGTTAACTCATGGATATTTTTGAAAAAAATAGTTAACTAGTAACACCCTACTCAATAATTAAGTAGCATATTACTTCGCTCAGATCTTAAATCTTTGATTTAAGGTCTTCTTGGCGTTTCTTCAATCGCTCAATTGCAAACGGCTTTCGTGCCTGCTTTGTCGTGGCGATTGAAATAGCTGTTGTCTTTACAGCTTAGCACCAGGTTCTCCTGGATAGCCCGATTCCTCCGACTGCATTTATTTATGGTAGGTCTGCTCGACCTTTTCTGCGCCTTGCCTAACGCTATCTTGCTAAAGTTCTCTAGTGGCAGGAAAGTAGTCATAATCCCTTAATGGGATTAGGCCTCGTGCTTCCAGGGTAAACCGAAAAATAGAGACAGTTTGCAATTTCAATGTGCAATGGGAAGTTACCTCTTCCCTAACTGTCTCTATTATACCACGGTTAACGTTTCTTTGCAATAGCTTTTTTAGTTTTTTATATGAGGATTGTATTTTTTCTTGCTACTACGGTATTTTTCGAGTTCTTCCTGTGTCACGTCGACGGAATTTACAACCTTCTTTCGACTCTCACGGTAATCAAATAATCGTTTTGCGTAATCTTCATATTCTGTTATCGGGAAAATCTTGTGCGCTTGAGATTTTTCGTATCTATACTCATGAATAGGTGTTATAATACCGTTCCTAATAGCATTATTAAGTTGAGCGATAGAAATAGAGAGACGGTGTGTAATTGTAGTCTGGTTAATAGTATATTTTGCTAATACTTCTTTAATTAAACTACGCCGATCTTCCTCGTTTAAATTATCAATTCGTTTCAGGAGACTCTCGACTTTTTTATTCATTTAGGTAACTCTCTCCTTTCCTTAGTAATGTAACGTTGCGCTTGGCTAATCGCTTTTTTTGAATAGCATCTATATCTGTATAAGTGGTTTAATGATTTAGTGCCCATATATGCAGCGATGTATATTTCGTCAATTCCAGAGTCCATACAGTCGACTATGAACTGGTTTCGCAACTTTGTCACCGTAAGGTTGGTGTTGTATAAAGAATTAACACGGGATAATATGTATGCAATGTAACGCCTGTCAATTCTCTTTCCCGTTTTACCAATAAATAAGGCATCGGTAGTGGTGTGGGCGGTAGCTCTTGATTGAATATGCCTTAATAAAAGGCAAGATTGATCAGAGCTAAGACTTAAATGTATATCAGGCATCGATTTACGAGATATTATTAATACCTGAGGAGATAAGATATTCTTCATATCTAATGCTACTATATCTTTGCTAGAAAGGCCATGGTTTATAACTAGTTCAATCGCAAGTCTTTGTTGATCGTTCAGGTTTCCGTGTTTAAGAATTAGAGGTAAGAGGTTTAAATCTCTAGTAGACGGAATTATTGGCAACTTTGAATATCTCTTATATGCGAATACCATGTTGCAGTTAAGACCTAACTTTTCTTTAAGCATATAGGCAAAGTGTTTGATTGCTGTTTTTTTTAAATTTAATGTTGCAGAGCTATCACGCTCGCTTTCCTTAAAAAAGGAATAATACGGCGCCTTTTTAGTTAAATCATCAATGCACCGGCAATGCATAGTAAACCTTTTGACGATATTAGTATACCTGGTAATGCTAGAAGAGGATAGGCCCTTGGAATTTAAGTAGTTGCGGTAAGCGCACAGTAAATAGTTAACATTCATATTGGCCGGGTTAACTTCTTGCCAATTTGGCAAGAAGTTACTCTTTATCTCTTGAGTCTGTTCTAGCTAGTCTATACTTATGCCGATATCGTCTAAAGGTTTCGCGATTAATGCCTGTGACTTCCTCTATCTCTTTATCCGATAGCCCTTTTTTATGTAAATCGAAAGCGTGTTGCAGACGCCTATCATTTTCTTCAAACATAGGTTTGCGGCCACTATAGCGCCCCTTCTTTTTCGCAATTTCAATTCCCTGAGACTGTCGTTCGCGTATTCTTTGTCTCTCGCTCTCAGCCTGATACTTATATATCTCAAGCATGAGGTTTGTTATAAGACGCCTTAGATTGTCGTCTTGGATTCCTGCCGTGGAAGGCAAGCTTAAAACTTCTAGCGTAGCATCCTTACTTTGGATGAGGTTCATGATTTTGGTTAGGTCTTGGCTATCCCGTCCTAGACGATCTAGCTCTGTAACTACTACGACATCTCCTTCTCTGATGAAGTCTAGCATCTCAGTTAAGGCCGGCCGTTTTGTAGTCTTACCACTTATCTTATCTACAAACACCTTCTCGGTGCTTTCCAAGGCGGCGAGCTGCCTATCTATGTTCTGTTCCTTGGTACTGACTCGTATATATCCGATTCTCCCCATAACCTCCCCTCCCTGAGTTTTAATTTTGAGCAACCCTATTGTGGTTCTCGTAATCCTATTATACCACAGACAAATACCCCCACAATAGGGTATACCCTATTGTGGGGGTATATTGGAACGGATATAAAAAGAGAGCTGACTAGATATTTCTACGCCTGCGGCGCAAACGGTAGGCTTCTGACGAAGCCATTGGGCGCTCCCTACGGTCGCTAGCAGAGCAAAAATCCCGCGTCAAGGGCAAGCCTGACGGTGGTAGGATCTAGGCAGCTAAAGCAGCGAGACCTACCACCCTTGACGCAGGATTTCCGCCCTGCTCTTTTTGAAGTAAGCCCGGCTTCACCGGGTGAATTAATCAAAAGGAGTTGGTAGTTATGCAAACCACACAATATTTGGAGAAAAAAGTTCAGTGTGCTCTCGAGGAATATTTACAACGAGAATACGGTCACGGCATTTGTATTCTGGATGGTGCACAGCGGGTTATACCTATTTTATATACTCATGTTTATGATGACGTTAGTAACCAATTTGAATTACAAATTTCCATCGATATTACAGCCACTGAAATTATTTATGAGCTTAACAGCTTGAGCCGTCCATGTTACGTTTTAGAGCGGCTCAAAGTTCCCGGGAAAACGAGAAAGGATAGATTGAATAGCTTGCTAGACACTGTTAAGGAAGCAACTTATTGGGATTGGTTAAACATCCATGAAGAATACCCTAGCTTAATGAATAAATTAAATAGTAACGGGATTTATGAGTTGGCTTAATAAACTGAGGCCCCTTATCCCTAAAGATGAGGGGCTAATTTATTTGATGGTATGTAACTTTAATTCGTGGTATAATACCTATACAGAAAAGAGAGGGGATGTTAAAATGCGTAAGAATATGATGACACTTTCAACACAACAAATCGCGCGGAAAACTAACCGTAGCAGATTTTCCCGACATAAAAATATTGTTAGAAAACCAATCTATTTGAATAGTGTTTCAGAAGAAGAACTAAAGTCGATGGAGCTCTACAAAGCAGGTAAGTTAGAATTTGTAAGTTCGCAAGATGTTTACAAGGAGCTAGGTCTTGTATGAGACAGGTCCGATATTCAAAGGATGCGCTTAAATTCTTAAAAAAACAATCCAAGCAAGATAGCGCTAGGATTATCTCTGCCATCGAAAGAAAGTTGCCAGATGATGACGATGGTCCTTTAATCGGACACCCTCCTTTTCGAAAGCTAAGGGTGGGAAATTTCAGAGTCATATACGTAAATAACGATGTAATTGAAATCGTTAATATTGGTAACCGCGGAGAGATATATAGACGTATTCCATAATTAAAGGGGCACAGCCCCTTTTTGTTTTGGGCAAGGTCTGACCCTCTCCTGCCGCCAAGAGGCCGTAAATGATATTTCCCAGAAAAATCACGGCCTCTAGTCCCCAGGAGAGGGCCAGACCTTGCTGCGCCTGCGGCG
>ERZ773006.460-NODE-460-length-19073-cov-53.8895_pt1 | contig 19073 bp, 16 predicted proteins | sample MGYA00580843_ERZ773006 | MGnify/ENA primary metagenome ERZ773006 (study PRJEB29015, sample SAMEA2738011) | human oral metagenome | biome: human oral; feature: human-associated habitat; material: dental | place: China | collected 2052 ... | reverse complement strand
CTTTACGAGCATTTAAGAAAATATAAAAAGATAATTAGAAATTTATACTTTGTTTATATTAAAAAAAAGAAATAAAATCATAATCATTGTCGAGCATAGATTATTTTATTTGAAAGACATTGTAGACAAGCTGTGTGTAATAGAAAATAAAACTTTTAAAGAATACACGAAAGAATATTTTAGTGATGATTTCTTTGTAAGAGTTTCAGAAAAACATAATTTAAGAAATTTCAATGAAATTTTTAAGAGTGATTTCTTAAATAGACAATATGAAAAAGTAGATATGTTACAAAAAAATACTCCATCAAACTTTGTTAATGAATCAATAACATGTCTACATTTCAAAAAAACATACGATAAGAATACAATTTTTGATTTTAGTGTTTCTTTTAATACCGGGATAAATTTCATTATTGGACAAAACGGTGTTGGGAAAAGTACTTTTATCAATTTACTTATGGGAACTATAAAAGGCAAGGGAGAAGTTTTTTATAAGGGAGAAAAGCTCAAAAAACGGTACGAGAATATCTTTGCAGTCATGCAAGATGTTAATTATCAACTTTTCACAGAATCTGTATGGCAGGAAATTGGAACAGTTACAAAACAGGATAATTTGAAAAATGAAGCCTTAAGAAAGGTACATTTATTTAATAAAAAAGAAATGCACCCAAGTTCGTTATCAGGTGGTGAAAAACAGAGATTGTTGCTTGCTATGTCTATGGTAAGTCAAAAACCAATCATAGTGTTTGATGAGCCAACGAGTGGACTTTGCAAAATGCAAATGGATATTTTGATTGGATTTTTAAATCAAATGGTAGAGCAAGGAAAAACTATTATTATAATCACGCATGATTTTGAATTTATAAAACAATGCGATGGTGCAATATATGAATTTTTGAAATGAAATGTAAATAGATAGAACTATGGAGGTGTTGAAATGAAAGAAAAAAGTCCTACTGCAATATTGTGGGAGCTTGCACATGATGAACATCCAAAATTAAAGACATCAGTATTTATAGCGAGTATTGGTGTTTTAGCGGGGATTGTTCCATACATTGCGGCAAGTCGCATTTTAGTTTATTTAGTGAATGGAATTGAAGACAGCAAGGTTTATCTTATGTGGCTTGGCATAGGCTTGCTATCATATGCTTTGAAATCAATTTTATATTCTTTAGCATTATCAGTATCTCATAAAGCGACTTTTAGTGTACTAAAAGATATTCGTTTAAGAATGCTTGATAAACTTCCAAAGATGCCATTGGGAGAAATAATAAATATTCCAAGCGGTAATTTAAAGCAAATTATAGTCGATCAGGTCGAAAGTATGGAGAAACCTCTTGCACACTTATTACCTGAAATGACATCCAATATATTAGGCTCTTTGAGTATATTCATATATTTGTTATTTCTTGACTGGAGAATGGCGTTATTGTCATTAGTTTCTATTCCTTTAGGAATGTTTTTCATGGGACTTGTGATGAAAAACTACGCTGCTCAGTATGAAGGATCTGTAAAAGTTAGTCGTGAAATGAACTCGGCAATTGTGGAGTATGTTAACGGAATAGAAGTGATCAAAACCTTCAATCAGGATAAAAGGTCATATGCAAAATATAAAGATAAGGTTATTGCAAATGCAAAGTATTTCTATGAATGGATGAGAAGCTGTCAACTTCCTGTGTCTTTATCAAAAAATATATCGCCTACTACAATGATAACAATCCTTCCGGTTGGCTGGTATTTTTACATCAATGGAAGTTTGAGTATAGAAACATTTATAGTAGTTATTATTTTGTCGTTAGGAATTGCAGGACCTTTACTTGAAACGATGAATTTTGTTGATGGTCTTGCAAAGATAGGAACTATTGCAAATTCTATTAATTCAATTTTAGAAGGAAAAGAGCAAATTCATTCCAATGTTGATGTGAAAATAAACAAATATGATATTGCTCTGCAAGATGTGAAGTTTGGATATGAAGAAGGAAAGGAAATTCTTCATGGAGTGTCGTTAAACATAGAAGAAGGGACAACGATAGCTTTTGTTGGACCGAGCGGTAGTGGAAAGTCAACTTTGGCAAAACTGATAGCAGGATATTGGGACATAAATACAGGAAGCATAAAAATTGGTGGATATAATCTCCAAGAGATTCCTCTTAAACAGTTATATAGCTTAGTAGCATTTGTTTCTCAAGACAATTTCCTTTTTAATGAAAGCATTAGGGAAAACATACGAATGGGAAATCCAAGTGCAAGTGATAAAGAAGTTGAAAATATTGCAAAGAAGTCAGGCTGCCATGATTTTATTATGAATATGGAAAAAGGCTATGACACAGTTGTCGGAAGCAGTGGTAGCCATATTTCCGGAGGAGAAAGACAAAGAATCTCAATAGCAAGAGCAATGCTTAAAAAATCCCCGATAGTGATATTGGATGAAGCAACTTCATATATTGATCCGGAGAATGAGGTGATTATCAAAGAAGCTCTATCAAAATTGATACAAAATAAAACTGTTATCGTTATTGCACACAGGTTATCAACAATAACAGATGTTCAACAAATCTTTTTTGTTGAGAATGGAGAGCTTATTTCACATGGTAAACATAACGAGTTAATGGAAGATTGTGAGCTATATAAAAAAATGTGGAATGCTCATATTGGAGTAAAGGATGGTGAAATAAAATGCTAAGTGCTTTAAAAAAAATTTTAGATTTCTCAGGTGATGAGAAGAAAAATATATACCATTCTATATGGGTAAGTTTCTTGTTTGCAATTTTTCACATGCTTCAAATCAGTGCAATTTATTTTATAGTTAAAGCTGTTTCTGAAAAAGATATGAGTATGACACCTGCGTGGATTGCTTTGATACTTCTTGTTGTAAGCATAGTAGGCAGAAGTATTGCAAATTATTATTCACAGTTACAACAATGCCATGCAAGCTATTTTATGGTTGCAAATAAAAGAATTTCAATAGGGGAAATGTTCAAAAAAATTCCTATGGGATTTTTTAATGGAAACAATGGGGGAGAAGTCGTTGGTATTTCTACAACCGTTTTAGAAGATGTGGAAAATACGGCTGCGATGGTTATGGTAAATACCTTGTCGGGATTTATAAATACTATAATCTTTACTTTGATGATTTTAATATTTGAATGGAGAATAGGTTTTATTGTAACTGTCGGAAGTCTATTATATTTGGTTATTTTGTCAAAAATGGAAAAGAAGTCAAGAGAGGTTCTTCCTAAACGACAAATGGCTTCAGCAAAATTAGTAGATACTGTTTTAGAACAGATTGGAGGAATGTCTGTTATAAAATCCTTTAATTTAACCGGTAAAGGTGATGAGAAAGTTAGAGGTGCTATTGAAAATACCAGAAAAACAAATCTTGATTGTGAAAAGTTGTTTACACCTTACACGATTGTTCAAAATATTCTTTTAGATTTGTTCAGCATTTTAATCATAGGTGCAGGTATTTTCTTCTACCAAAGAGGAGAACTTTCGTTTCTGAATACAGTTATGACAATCATAATTTCATTTCTTGCTTTTTCACAAATTAAATTGGCAGGAAGTGCGACAACTGCCCTTAGGGTTGTTAGTGGCTCTATTGAACAAACCAAGAAATTAGAAGAATTTCCACAAATGGATATTGAAGGAAAAGATATAAAACCTGCTAATTTTAATATTTCTTTTGAAAATGTAGAATTTGCATATTCAGGAAAGAAAATTCTTGATGATATATCTGTTGATATACCACAAAACCAAATGACTGCAATAGTCGGACCTTCAGGAGCTGGAAAAACCACATTTTGTAACTTGATTGCAAGGTTTTGGGATATAGATAACGGGAAGATTAGTATAGGAGGACATAATATAAAGGAATATTCCTTAGAGTCATTGATGAAACAAATCAGTATGGTTTTCCAAAATGTGTATTTGTTCCAAGATACTATAGAAAATAATATAAAGTTTGCTAAGCCTAATGCTACCCATGAAGAAGTAGTAGATGCTGCTAAAAAGGCTTGCTGTCATGATTTTATTATGAACCTTCCTGAACAATACCAAACTGTTATAGGAGAAGGTGGTGCAAGTTTATCAGGTGGTGAAAAACAAAGAATTTCAATAGCAAGAGCTATGATAAAAAATGCCCCAATTATTATTTTTGATGAAGCCACAGCAAATGTTGATCCTGAAAATGAGGATAAATTACAGCTTGCAATGGAGGAACTTACGAGAAATAAAACTGTGATTATGATTGCACATAGGCTAAAAACTATAAAAAATGCAAATCAAATTCTTGTATTGGCTAATGGAAAGATAATGCAAAAAGGAACACACGAAGAACTAATTCAAACAGATGGTATTTACAGAAATTTTGTTGAAGCAAGACAAGTAGCAACCAAGTGGCAGTTATCATAAGCTGAAAAATATTAAAAACAATAGGAGGAAGTCATATGGGAAAACAAGATATGAAAACACAACTTTTAACAAAAAGTCCTAAAGATTTATTGTTTCAATTAGCTATTCCAGGAATTATAGGAATGGTTGTTATAGGACTTTATCCATTTATGGATGGAATATTTGCTGGGTGGATTATAGGGGATTATGCTATGTCTGCCATTAGTATATCGATGTCTTTAACAATAATAAATGGTGGTATATCAGCACTTATTGGAGTTGGTAGTGCGTCGATTTTGTCAAGGGCTATTGGAAAGGGAGATAAAGAAACAACGGATAAAATATTTGGAAATTTTTGTTATTGGGTAATTTTATTCTCTATAGTAATCACAGTATTAGGCTTGGTATTTGCACCTAATTTTCTGGATTTGGTAGGAGCAAAAGGAAATATTAAAGAACTGGGAGTTAGATATTTAAGAGTAGTTTTCTTTGGTTCAATATTTGTGAATTTTGCTCAAGCAGGCAATATGACAATGCGTGGTGAAGGTGCATTGAAGCAATCTATGATGATTATGGGAGTAGGTGCTTTATTAAATATTATTTTAGATCCTATTTTTATGAAGTTGATGGGAGAGTATGCAATTGAAGGTGCAGCCATTGCAACTGTAATATCTCAAATTGTACAGGCGATATTAACATTTCACTATTTTTCAAAGAAAAGTGCTTTTGTTGGTATCCATAAAATTCAAAAGAGCAAGGCAATCTACAGTGAAATGTTTAGTATAGGAAGTTCGGCTATGATGATGCAAATTTTATTTGCAGTACAACAAACATTTTTGTTCAAACAGGCTTTCGCTTATGGTGGAGATAATTGGGGAATTCTAATGTCTGCAACAATGAGACTTTATATGTTCTCATTTATTCCATTGTGGGGAATGAGTCAAGGGTTACAGCCTGTTATAGGAGCCAATTTTGGAGCAAAACAATATCAAAGAGTAAAAGATACTATGAAGATTTTCATGTATGGGGCAACAATACTTGCTGCTATTTCTTGGATACCATCCATGTTTTTCTCCGAAAAATTATTGTCATTGTTTAATGTGAGAAGTGAAATAATTGAAGCTGGAGTTATGAACTTTAAATTGTTCTATTCTACCTTTATCCTGTATGGAATTATGATTATGACTCTTACATTTTTCCAATCTATTGGAGATGGGAAAAAAGCAAGCATGATTGTAATGCTTAGACAACTGATTTTATTTATTCCGGCGATATTGCTATTGCCAAAGGTATTTGGAGGATTAGCAGTTTGGTGGGCTGAACCTATTGTAGATTTTAGTATGATTTTGCTCGGCTTGTTTTTAATGCTTAGCAGACTTAGAAAAATTGGAAAAGAAGAAGCGATAAATTGTTAAGTATCTTATTATCCAAAGGTGAAAATAAACTATTAGAAAGGTTTGATATATGAATATTAGTTAGATATAAGGATATATGAATATTAGTTCGATATAAGAATGAGGGAGGAAATTATGAAGAAATCTTTATATTCAATAATAAAAAATAGTAAGAACATTTTCTTCCCTTTTTTCGGTTTGCTTTATAGAAGATAATGAATCTACAAATTATATTGAAAAATTAAATAGTGTTTATAAAAGAACAAGTTTCTTTCGTTTTAGAGGACTTCTCATGCCAAGATGCAGGAGTCCTCCTTTTTTTGCCTGAAAACAAGCAGACAAAAAAAGAATGGAGGAAACATATATGCCAAAAGAATATTACCTTTATGTCAACGGACAAAGGGTTAAAGTCAGCGAGCAGATATACAAAGTCTACTGGCGAGAACGAGAACACGAAAAGTATTTGGAGCAGGTGGACAGAAAAAACCACTTGCTCTTTTTTTCATCATTGGATCATGACGGACACTTTGTAGATAATATTGTTGATGAAAGTGTTGATGTAGAAAAGATTGTTGAAACACAGATGATGATTGAAGCAGTTAGAAATGCTATATCAAGGCTTAATGCTGAAGAAAGAGATATTATTGAACGCTTGTATTTCAATGATGAAACGGTTCGCTCAGTGGCAAAGCTCAAAAGTATTACACATCCGGCTTTAATCAAAAGAAGAAACAAAATTCTTGAAAAGCTGAAAAAATTCATCGAAGAACTTTAGAAATTCGGTAACCAAAGGGGTCAAATTTTCCTTATGTAAAGTGAAGGGGAGTTTGACCTCCTTTACTTTCTTGAATAAGAGATAGCCTGCTTATGGCAAATAGGAAAATGTAAAGAAAACAATCCCTTTCAAATATTGATCTTTGACAACTGAATAGACCAAGGTAGGACTTTATCTACTTGTGGAGAATTATGACTTACGCCATGACCTTTCTGCTGAAAGTTTTCGGTTTTATGAATACTGGTTAGCCAAGGATATAAGAAAGCGAGCGATAAATAAGAATACATAAAAAACAGAGGTGGCAATCTGTTCGGTGATACAAGTAGTGATAATGATACTTCAATAGTTTAAGCCGGCTCGTCTTAATAAGGGGCGGAGGTGAGATTCCTATGTTGCTGCCAAGCACCTACCAATGTCATAAAACTTAAAAATGATTTTTAACGAGGAGGGTTTAGAATGAATAACGAATTACTAAAATATAGCCTCCAATTATCTATGCTATCTATCTTGCTGTCCAAACATTTACTAAATGATATTGAATACAGGAAGATAAAGTTAAAACTGATGAAAAAGTACAACATTTCAACAGAATTATATTAATAATGTTTTGCAAGTGTGGTATAATAAGACTGCATAGAAAGATACAAAAAAGGAGGCGGATGCAGTGAAGAAAGAAGTAAAAGTTATTAAAGGTGATACCACACTGAAAAGAACTGCATCAGGCTGTGTTGAACGCTCAATAAAGAGAGTGGCAGCTTATTGCAGAGTTAGTACGGATACCGAAGATCAGATTAACAGCTATAATTCTCAGGTAGAACACTACACAGAATTTATACAGAAGAATAACGAGTGGACTCTTGCCGGAATATATGCTGACGAAGCGATAACAGGAACACAGGTTGATCGAAGAATTGACTTTCAAAGGTTGATAAATGACTGTATGAATGGCGATATAGATATGATAATTACAAAGTCTATATCAAGATTTGCGAGAAATACATTAGATACCTTAAAGTATGTAAGAAAGCTGAAAGAATTTAATGTTGCAGTTTTTTTTGAAGAAGAAAACATAAACACCTTAACAATGGACGGTGAGTTGCTTTTAACAATTTTAAGTTCAGTTGCTCAACAGGAAGTAGAGAACATTTCAGCCAATGTCAAAAAAGGTTTGAGAATGAAGATGGAAAGAGGAGAAATGGTCGGCTTTCAAGGGTGTTTAGGCTATGACTATGATCCGGAAACTAAAAGCATTTCTATCAATGAAAAAGAAGCTGAGATTGTAAGATATATTTTTAGAAGATACATTGAAGGTGTTGGCGGTATGGTAATTTCCAGAGAACTGGAAGAACAAGGATATTTATCGCCAAGAGGAAATAAAAGATGGACTGAAACAACTGTTTTAGGAATCATAAAAAACGAAAAATATAAAGGGGATCTTATGATGGGAAAGACCTATACGGTTGATCCTATTTCAAAGAGAAGATTGGATAATTTCGGAGAACAGGATAAGTTTTATATAGAAAACCATCACGAGCCAATCATTTCAGAAGAAGATTTTGAAAAAGCTCAAGGTATTAGATTAAGAAGGTCAAAAAACAGAAATACTGTTGCCAATAATGGTGGTAAAAGAGAAAAGTATTCAAGAAAATATGCTTTTAGCAGTATGCTTGAATGTGGATTTTGCGGTCATAATCTTTCAAGAAGAAATTGGCATTCGAGTTCAGAATATACAAAAGTTATATGGCAGTGTGTCAATGCCACTAAAAACGGAAAGAAGTATTGTCCACATAGTAAAGGGATTGAAGAAGAAGCAATAGAAAAAGCATTTATGGAAAGCTATCGTCAGGTATGCCATAATAATGTGGAAATTACCAATGAATTCCTTAAAACTGTGGAAGAAGAATTGAAAGACAACAGTTTAGCTAAAGACCTGAAGAAGATAACAAATCAACTTGATAAGATACTAAAGAAAGAAAAGGATCTTGTTGAGTTAAGACTGAATGAGTCAATCAGCATGGATATATATCAGGACAAGTATAATGAAATAGCTATTAGTAAAGAGAAACTACTTGCAGAAAAGAGGACTTTAGAGGTAACACTTACCGATGAAAAAGCATTGAAGAAAAGGCTTGAGGGATTTAAAAAATTACTTGAATCCAATAAATATCTTGAGGAATTTGATAGAGCTGTATTTGAAAGTATAGTGGATAAAATCATCATTGGTGGAACTAACGATGAAGGCGAAATTGATCCTGCAATGATTACTATCATATACAAGACCGGGAAAAAAGATTCTCAGGACGGGAGATTATTTAAGAGCAGAAGAAAAAATGCTAAGGAAGTCAATGAGAAAGCTGACAGTAAATTGTATCCTCAATCAAGCGACGAGGTTAATAATTTGTGTTCCTATCCTATGGACAACACATGTTGAGTGCGTTGCTCTGCTAGTCAAGGAAGATATAAAATAGTTAGGAGAAAGGGTATAAAAAAGGTTATCTAGAATAAATAAAGTGATAATTAGAGCGTAATAGTAAAAATGTGGAGGAGAATATGGAAAAGAGTACAGAAACTATTGAAGCTATTTTAGAGGCATATCAACAAGCTGATGATGATGCAACAGAAATTTTATCTTATATTTAATTCTATTTCTAAACCAGTGGAACTAAAAGAATCATCCTTACCCTCATTGGTTAAAAATCTCGAAAATAAGGAATCAGATGTTACAAAAAAATATATGAGTTATGCATCCATAGTCGGGGAACGGTCGCAGCAGCAGTAGGAACTTCGGTTACCACAGGAATGTTTTCCATCGGGCTAGCTACTGGAGGGACAATGGCAGTTGGCGGACTGGGATTAGGAATGATTACTGGATTAAATATTGTATCGATTCCAGCATTGGCATTGCCACTCGCATTAAAAATGTTAAGGAATGCAAAAGTAAAAAGATATCAAAAAGATAACCAAGAATCAATGAGGCAAAAGAAGAAACTTGAAGAAGGAAAAAAGAAACTTACCATTTGGATTTCTAATTTACAACAGCGTGTAACAGAATTAGATGAAATAATACATAAAGATATGAGTAATAAATTCACTGAATACAAAGAAAAAACAAAGAAATTTGCATAAGATATTTCAATACAGATTGATGATTTTCTTAATGTAGATGTAAATAAGAGAATTTTGAAATATAACGAAGTTATTTTGAAGCAGTATAAATTACAAAAAGACTTGGAAGAAAAAGTAGATTTTTTGTTTGATGCATATAATAAAATGCATACTGAAAACCAAGAGTTAGAAAGGCAGATAAATTGTTTAGTTAAACTCTTGAATGCTATAAATTGCCCAGCATCTGTAATCAATAAGGCCTTGAATGAGGAGACATAAATATGATTTCTTATAGAGAAAAAGAGATGATAATGGTCATGAAATTTATGGCTGATCATTCTAGTGATTTTGCAGAACAGCTTATGGATACTCATAAGAAGATGACTGGTAGCGAAGCGGTTGTCGAATCAATTAATATACTTCCTGAGATATAGAATTATGCCTCTTTAGTAGAGTATGTTAACAGCCAAGGGTATGATACGATTTTAAGAATGGAAGATTTGTTATCTGAGGAGGATCTGGCTCAACTTGAGAAAGAATACGATGATAATGAAAGTGAGTTCAAAAGTCAAACAGGTTTGAATAAAACTGATGCTCTTTTTATTCTTATTGCAGTAGTATTGCAAATGATTCGTCAATTCTTACAACCCTCTGTTAATTTTGATTTGTTCAAAAATAAGAAGGATAGACCGTCACACAATACTACCGCTGATGAGGCTAAGAAATCTGTATATGATAAAGACAAAAGCAAGTACTATGAAGAATAAGGCGGAGAGCGACAAAACAAAGGGCTCAAGATATTATCATGCCTCACTTCAAGAAATAGCAGATATAAATCATGTTCCATACGATGTGGTGAGTGGTACAAGAAAATTTAATGTGAAGCTTAGCGGAACGAATCATAGAGCCAAGACATTAGGACATGATCCTTGGTTGGGTTATTTATTTGGAACTTGTAATATTTTAACAAATACTATGTCACTTGGAAAAGACAATGCATTTCGTACATTACATGTAGGAAAGGACACATCGGGTAAGCCAGCTGCTATAGTTGAGGCAAATCCGATAAAGATGTTTGAATATACGGTAAAAAGATATAAAAAATCAAAGGCAACAATAGGTCTAGCATTTATTAAGCAAGCCTACCATATTAAATCTGACGAGTATTCGAAAGAAGGATTAAGCTTACCATTTTTGCAGTTGTTGGTAGATTCGGATATTATCAAGGAATTATGTGAGTCAGGAATAGACTATGTGAAATTGGATTTTTGGGGATCAGTCGGAGTTCAGATAGCATTAGCAGAGATGATTAATTACGTAATTTCTGTTGCTCACAGAATTACGATTATTTGCGAAGAAAATAAAAAGAATAACGAAACGATAACTAAAGATCAGTTACTTCAATCACTAAAGAAAAATGTAACTTTACATGAAGTGAGAACAAGAAAAGTTATTATAATTTCTGAAAGCATAGCGTCTTTGGTAAATGCTGGTATTGTACTTATTACAGTAAAGAGAGGAGCTGGAGATTTGGTGAAAAAGGTTGATATTGGGGGATATATTTCAACTATTTTTCACTTGTTTAATGATATTAGATTTATTACAAAAATAAAAAAAGATTTTATTGCAAAAGCTATTGAAGAAAATTATCAAGACAAATTAGTACAAGTTAAGTAGTTTCTAATATGTCTCCTGTAATATTGCTACTATGATATCAAGCTTTAGCAGGAACCAGACTATGAATTCGAGAAAGTTCATCCTGCAGTCTTGTTTTTACATGCGCATTACGTTGAGTCTGTTGATCTATTATCTAAGCTAGATGTTGCTTATCAGGATATTCTTGCATTAGATGAGAATGATATTCAATTTATTGATTAAAATTTACCTAATCAACAATCACCCACAGAGAGATAAAATCTGTGAAGTTTACATATAAATAACTGTTTTAAACAAAAAACTGCAAGCGTTTTAAAGAAAAATTGGAAAAAGGATTGATAAAAACGAAAAGGTAGTATAGAATGGAATTATTGAGAAATAATATATTAAAAGGAGTCGTTATATGAACTACAAAGAAGTTTATGAACAATGGCTAAACAATGATTTCTTCGATGAAGAAACGAAAGCTGATTTGCTGTCTATTCAGGATGATGAAGCTGAAATTGAAGATCGATTTTATAAGGGACTTGAATTTGGGACAGCTGGTCTTCGAGGGAAATTGGGTGCTGGTACCAACCGCATGAATAAATATATGGTAGGAAAAGCAGCACAAGCATTGGCTGAAACACTAAAAGATCATGGTGAAGAAGCTGTTAAAAGAGGTGTTGCAATCAGCTATGATGTCAGATATAAATCAAAAGAATTTGCTGAGTTGACCTGCTCTATCATGGCTGCTCATGGCATCAAAACTTATATTTACAATGGCATTCATCCTACGCCAATGTGCTCGTATGCAATTAGAAAATTGCACTGTAAAGCAGGAGTTATGGTAACGGCTAGCCATAATCCACAAGAATACAATGGCTATAAAGCGTATTGGGAAGAAGGTTCACAGATTTTAGATGATATTGCAGGACAAATTGCAGGTCATATGGATGAAATTGTGAATTTTGAAGACATCAAATCCATTCCTTTTGAAGAAGCCTTGGAAAGCGGTCTTGCAAATTATATTGATCCATCTGTCGAAGAAGATTACTACCACGAAGTTCTCAATCTAACAATCAATGAAGATGTTGATAAATCTATCAAGGTTGGCTATACGCCTTTGAATGGTACAGGAAATATTCCGGTTAGAGAAATTTTAAAAAGAAGAGGATTTGAAAATATCTATGTCGTAAAGGAACAAGAATTTCCTGATCCAGATTTTACAACAGTTGGTTATCCAAATCCAGAATTTCCAAAAGCATTTGCCTATTCTGAAAAACTTGGAAAAGAAAATGATTGTGATATTTTGATTGCCAATGACCCAGACTGCGATCGTGTTGCGCTGGAAGTAAGAAATGCAAACGGTGATTATGTCTTTTTAAACGGAAATAAGATTGGTGCTTTGCTTTCTTATTATATTTTCTCACAACGTTCTGCTCTCAATAATTTACCTGAAAATCCTGTCATGGTGAAATCTATTGTTACAGGTGATTTATCTAGAGCGATTGCGAAGAAATATGGTATTGAAACAGTAGAAACCCTGACTGGATTTAAAAATATTTGTGGCAAAGCCAACGAATATGATCGTACTAAAGAAAAAACGTATGTTTTCGGTTACGAAGAAAGTATCGGTTTCTGTTATGGAACATTTGTTAGAGATAAAGATGCTGTCAGTGCTTCTATGATGATCGTGGAGATGGCTGCTTACTTTAAGAAACAGGGTAAGACTCTGTTAGATGTTTTAAATGATATTTATGCAGAATTTGGTTTCTATAATGAAAGACAAGTTTCTCTTGAGTTAGAAGGTGTAGAAGGTCAAGAGAGAATCGCTCGCATGATGGAAGAATTTAGAGAACATCCTTTGACAACAGTTGGAGCAATGGAACTTGAAAAAGTGATTGACTTTAAAGATGGCTATCTTGATTTTCCAAAACAAAACTGCTTGAAATATTACTTTAAAGATGGTTCATGGTATGCACTCAGACCGTCAGGGACCGAACCTAAAATCAAACTATACATCTATTCAATTGGTAAAGACGAAAAGGAAAGTGTTGAAAAACTTGACCTCATCGAAAAGGCTTGCCGAGAAAAAATGGATAGTGTGAAATAAGCACATATAAAAACATGAGGTTCTTCAAAAGAGAACCTCATGTTTTTTGCTTTTTAAAGACTGGTCGAATGTTTTGGCTGTATTTTTTGGTCGGGATAGATATAATTCATGGCGTTGTTGATAGCTGTAGGAGCTTCACCTAGCCCTGTGGCTATCAAGTCAATCTTTCCATCATAGCTACAGCAATCTCCAGCAGCATAGATACCTGCGACAGAAGTTTCTTGTTTGCTATTCACAATAATCTTGTGACGATTGAGCTCTAGTCCCCATTTTTTTAAGTTTCCAACAGATGATTTGAAGCCATAATTGACAAAAAGTTGGTCAAGTGGCAATATTTCTGTCTTATCGCTTTTTACTTTAGTGATTTCAAGATGAGTAAGTTTGTTTCCTTCACCGATAAGCTTGCTTGGAATAAATGGTGTTTTAATCGTGACAGTAGAAGCTTTTAGTTCATTGACACTGTGCTCTAAAGCACGGAAATTATCCCTGCGGTGAATGATGCTGGTCGGTGCAATCTTATCAAAAGCTATTGCCCAATCAACAGCAGAGTCGCCACCGCCTAGAACAATAATATTTTGCCCAGCATATTGATTGATATTTGATACGTGATAGTGAATGTTTTCAAATTGGTCTACATTTTCTAGTTCAAGCGGACGTGGTTTAAAGGCACCACCTCCCATAGCAATCAAAATGGCTTTTGAGATATGTTTCCCTTTGCTAGTTGTTAAGGTAAATAATTCATCGTTTTTTTCAATATCTAATACAGTCTCATTGAGATGTATGCTTGTTTCAAATGTTTTTACTTGATCAATCAAACGCTCAACCAATTCTTCTCCTGTTAGATTGGTAAAACCAGGAACATCCAGAATTTTCTTTTCAGGATAGAGAATAGCTGGCTGTCCACCGAGCTGAGGTAGCGAATCAATCAAATTCACTTTTGCTTGACGCATGTGAGCATAAAAAGCAGCAAAAAGACCCACAGGCCCCCCACCAACAATCGTAATATCAAAAATTTCAGACATGATTTCTCCTTAAAATAGTAACGTATTTCTATTTTATCACAAAATGAGGAAAACGATAGAGAAATTGTGTTAGGACACGTGAATTATGTTACAATAGTTACAGATTATATTATTAAGGAGATATACATGCAAGCAGTTGCACATTTTATTGAAACATTTGTTCCAGAACATTATGATATTTTTTTAGATTTGAATCGGGAGCAAAAAACGTTCACAGGTAAGGTCAGCATTAGCGGAGAAGCAAAAGGTGAAAAAATTTCTCTTCATCAGAAGGATTTGACAATCCAGTCCGTTGAGGTAGCTGGCGAAGCTCGTCCTTTCTCTGTAGATAATGAAAATGAAGCAGTTTACGTTGAGCTTGGTCAAGCAGGAGTTGTTGAAGTAACGCTGACTTATACAGGTAAAATTACAGATAATATGACAGGGATTTATCCTTCTTACTATACTGTTGATGGAGTCAAAAAAGAAGTTCTTTCTACTCAATTTGAAAGTCATTTTGCACGTGAAGCCTTTCCAAGTGTAGATGAGCCAGAAGCAAAAGCTACATTTGACCTTTCTTTGAAATTTGACCAAGAAGCAGGAGAAATCGCACTTTCAAACATGCCAGAAGTTGATGTAGAAAATCGAAAAGCAACTGGCATCTGGAAGTTTGCAACGACTCCTCGCATGTCGTCTTATCTTTTGGCGTTCGCGGCTGGTGATTTACAGGGTGTTACAGCAAAAACGAAGAATGGTACCTTGGTCGGCGTGTACTCTACCAAAGCTCACCCTGCTTCAAATTTGGAATTTGCCTTAGATATTGCAGTTCGCTCTATTGATTTTTATGAAGAATACTACGGAGTAAAATATCCGATTCCTCAATCTCTGCATGTAGCTTTGCCAGACTTTTCTGCAGGAGCTATGGAAAATTGGGGCTTGGTCACTTATCGTGAAGTTTATCTTTTAGTAGATGAAAATTCAACTGTTACAAGCCGTCAGCAAGTAGCTCTTGTGATTGCTCACGAATTGGCTCACCAATGGTTTGGTAATTTGGTTACAATGAAATGGTGGGATGACCTTTGGCTCAATGAAAGTTTTGCTAATATGATGGAATATGTCTGTGTGAACGCTATTGAGCCGACTTGGAACATTTTTGAGGACTTCCAAACAAGTGGCGTTCCTCTGGCTCTAAAACGGGATGCGACTGACGGTGTTCAATCTGTCCATGTGGAAGTAAAACATCCAGACGAAATCAATACCTTGTTTGACCCAGCAATTGTCTATGCCAAAGGAAGTCGTCTCATGCACATGCTTCGTCGTTGGTTAGGAGATGAAGCTTTTGCAAAAGGTTTGAATGCTTATTTTGCTAAACACCAATACAGTAATACGATTGGTCGTGACTTATGGAATGCTCTTGGTGCGGCTTCAGGACGTGACGTAGCAGCCTTTATGGATTCGTGGCTAGAACAACCAGGCTATCCTGTTTTGACAGCGATTGTGGAAAATGACACTCTCAAAATTTCTCAAAAACAATTCTTTATTGGTGAAAAAGAAGAAAAAGGTCGTCTATGGGTTGTACCATTGAATAGTAATTGGACTGGTATTCCAGATACTTTAGAAACCGAAACGCTTGAAATTCCAAATTATGCAGCTCTGGCAGCGCAAAATGAAGGAGCACTTCGTTTCAATACAGAAAATACGGCGCATTACATTACTGATTATCAAGGGGAATTGTTGGATAATATTTTAGCAACTATTACGGACTTGGATAATACAAGTAAGTTGCAAGTGGTGCAAGAACGTCGTTTGTTGGCTGAAGCTGGTTTCGTTTCATTTGCAGACTTGATTCCAGTGGTTAAAAAATTGACCAATGAAAGATCTTATCTTGTAGTATCTGCAGTGAAGTCTGTGCTAACTAGTTTGAAGACTTTTGTGGACGAAGGGACAGAAACAGAGGCAGCCTTTAAAAAATTACTCGTTAAGCTGAATCAAGCTAACTTTGACCGACTTGGTTTTGAAGCGAAAGACGGTGAAACAGATGAAGATGAATTGGTACGTCAAATCGTTGTGGCAAATATGATTGCAGCTGATGATGAACAAGCGAGCCAAAAAGCGAGCCAAATCTTTGAAACCTACCAAGAAAACATGGAAAAACTTCCAGCAGCCACTCGCTTGCAAATTTTGATTAACCAAATCAAACACCATGAGACAAAAGAATTGACCGATCAATATCTATCAACCTACATTACAACGGTTGACGGTAACTTCCAACGTCAATTGGCTTCTGCTCTATCTTATACGAAGAATGAAGCAACTCTAGCGCATCTTTTAGAAGAATGGAAAAATAAAGATGTTGTGAAACCACAGGATTTAGCAATGAGTTGGTATTTTACTTTCTTACAACATGATTTCACACAAGGAACTGTCTGGACCTGGGCGCGTGACAATTGGGATTGGATTAAGGCAGCTCTTGGCGGAGATATGAGCTTTGACAAATTTGTCATTTATCCAGCAAATATCTTTAAAACGCGTGAACGCTTGGCAGAATACAAGGCCTTCTTTGAACCACAATTATCTGATTTGGCAATTAGCCGTAACATCAGCATGGGAATCAAAGAAATTTCCGCTCGTATTGATTTGATTGACAAAGAAAAAGCAGCTGTTGAAGCAGCAATCAAAGCTACAGTATAACAGTATAGAAAAGAAAAGGTTGAATGCGAATTTCAGCCTTTTCTTATTGCATTTTGCTGTTTTATTAAAAAAGTGATAGTTTTTGAAAGAAAATGCTTGACTTTGAAATAGAATGGTGTATAATAAGTCTGTAAACGATTGCAGGAAGGGGTGAGGTCTATCTTAAAATCAGAGCGCAAACAGGTGATTTTAGAAGAAATCAATCGTCATCAAGTTGTTTCTCTGGATAGCTTAGTTCGTTTGTTAAATACGTCTGAATCAACAGTTCGTAGAGATTTAGACGAATTGGAAGATGAAAGAAAGCTGCGCCGGATTCACGGTGGAGCAGAAAGCATTCATTTCCTTCAAGAGGAAGAAAGCAATCAAGAAAAATCTATCAAAAACGTTCAAGATAAATTGCGAATTGCTCAAAAAGCGGCGGAATTGATACAAGAACAGGATGTTATTTTTATTGATGCTGGAACGACAAATGAATTGTTAATCAATGAGCTTTCAAGCAAACATATGACGGTTGTAACCAACTCCATTCACCATGCTACAAAGTTAGTTGAGAAAAACATTCCAACGGTTATTATCGGAGGAGTTGTCAAAAGCTCAACAGATGCTAGTATCGGTGGTGTTGCTTTGAACCAAATCGGTCAGTTGAATTTCAATAAAGCTTTTATTGGTATGAATGGAATTGATGAAAATTTCTATACAACACCTGATATGGAAGAAGGAGCAGTCAAACGAGCGATTCTTGAAAACGCCAAGCAGACCTACATCTTAGCTGATGCTTCAAAAATCGGTCATTCCTCTTTCGTGAAAGTCGCCCCTATCAAACGTGCTAGCATTATTACGAGTGCATGTGCCAATGAGCAATTGGAAAAGATAAAAGAAAAAACGGAGGTTATTGAAGTATGATTTATACTGTTACGCTTAACCCTTCTATTGACTATATTGTTCGTTTGGATAAGGTCAATGTTGGAAGCGTGAATCGTATGGAAAGCGATGATAAATTTGCTGGTGGCAAAGGCATCAATGTCAGTCGTGTGCTCAAACGTTTGGGAATTGATAACACAGCGACTGGCTTTATAGGTGGTTTTACTGGAAAATTTATTACTGATACCTTGGAAAATGAAGCGATTGCGACTAATTTTGTTCAAGTGTTAGAGGATACGCGTATCAACGTCAAGATTAAAGCAGATGCTGAGACAGAAATCAATGGAACGGGTCCGACCGTCTCACCAGAGCGATTGGCAGCATTAAAAGATATTCTTTCAGGGCTGTCAGAGAAAGATACAGTTGTCTTTGCAGGGTCAAGCAATAAAAATTTAGGAAATGTCGTCTACAAAGAGTTAATTAGCCTGACGAGACAAACTGGAGCACAAGTCGTTTGTGATTTCGAGGGACAAACACTTATTGATTCACTGGAATTTCAGCCATTATTGGTCAAACCAAACAATCATGAACTGGGTGATATTTTCGGAGTGAAGCTGGAAAAGCTGGATGAGATTGAGAAATATGCTCGTGAAATTCTAGCCAAGGGAGCCCAACATGTCATTATTTCTATGGCAGGTGATGGAGCGCTTTTGGTAACAAAGGACGGAGCATATTTTGCAAAGCCAATCAAAGGAATCGTAAAAAATTCTGTTGGGGCTGGTGACTCAATGGTTGCAGGCTTTACTGGTGAATTTGTTCGTTCAGGAAATGCTGTTGAAGCTTTTAAGTGGGGAGTAGCTTGCGGAACTGCAACAACCTTCTCTGATGATTTGGCGACAGCCGATTTCATTAATAAAACGTATGAAAAAGTAGAGGTAGAAAAAATATGAAGATTCAGGACTTACTGAGAAAAGATGTAATGTTGCTTGATTTACAAGCGACTGGAAAAACAGCTGCTATTGATGAAATGGTTCATTGTTTAGTTGACCGTGGTTATGTGACAGATTTTGAAACATTCAAAGAAGGAATCTTGGCTCGTGAAGCTT
>ERZ773006.458-NODE-458-length-19109-cov-2.81374_pt1 | contig 19109 bp, 15 predicted proteins | sample MGYA00580843_ERZ773006 | MGnify/ENA primary metagenome ERZ773006 (study PRJEB29015, sample SAMEA2738011) | human oral metagenome | biome: human oral; feature: human-associated habitat; material: dental | place: China | collected 2052 ... | reverse complement strand
GAGTTATTATGGCATTCAAAGTATTACAAGTAGACCACATCGGTATCGGTGTATCTGACTTAGCAGCAACAAAAGAATTTTATAAAAACGCACTTGGTATGGAACATCTACCAGAAGATGAAGTAGTTGAAGAACAAAAAGTAAAAGTAAGCTTCTTCCCATGCGGTGATGCTGAACTTGAGTTCTTAGAATCTACAACTCCAGATGGCCCTATCGGTCGTTTCATTGAAAAAAATGGTGGCCGTAATGGTATACAACACGTAGCACTTCGCGTTGATGACATCAAAGCAGCTATCGCTGATTTAAAAGCAAAAGGTGTTCAATTAATCGACGAAGAACCTCGCTATGGTGCTGGTGGATCTGCAATTGCATTCCTTCATCCAAAAGCTACTGGCGGTGTTTTATTAGAACTTTGCCAACGCATGAAATAATAGACTATATCCGTAATTATTCTATGGAGGTGTAAAATGGCAACAGTTCAGGAAAAAATTGAATTATTGCACAAAAAGCTGTCCACTGTAAAACAAGGTGGCGGTGAAAAACGCGTAGAAAAACAACACGCGAACGGTAAATATACAGCTCGTGAACGTATTGAAAAATTATTCGACGATAATAGCTTCGTTGAATTGGATCAATTCGTTAAACATCGTTGTGTGAACTTCGGTCAAGAGAAAAAAGAATTACCAGGTGAAGGCGTAGTGACTGGTTACGGTACTATCGACGGACGTTTGGTATTTGCTTTTGCTCAAGATTTCACAGTAGAAGGTGGCTCCCTTGGGGAAATGCACGCTGCTAAAATCGTTAAAGCACAACGTATGGCAATGAAAATGGGCGCTCCTATTATCGGTATCAATGACTCCGGTGGAGCTCGTATTCAAGAAGCAGTAGACGCATTAGCTGGCTACGGTAAAATCTTCTTTGAAAACACTAACGCTTCTGGTGTTATCCCACAAATTTCTGTTATCATGGGACCATGTGCAGGCGGTGCTGTATATTCTCCAGCATTAACTGACTTCATTTACATGGTTAAAAATACATCTCAAATGTTCATCACTGGTCCAGCTGTTATCAAATCTGTAACAGCAGAAGAAGTAACAGCAGAAGACCTTGGTGGTGCAATGGCTCATAACAGTGTATCTGGTGTAGCTCACTTTGCAACAGAAAACGAAGATGATTGCTTAGCACAAATTCGTTACTTGTTGAGCTTCTTACCAAGCAACAATATGGAAGACACTCCATTAGTTGATACTGGTGATGACCCAGCTCGCGAAGATGAAGGTTTAAATACTTTACTTCCAGACAATCCAAATATGCCTTATGACATGTTTGATGTTATCCGTGCAACAGTCGATAATGGTGAATACTATGAAGTACAACCACACTATGCACAAAATATTATTACATGTTTCGCACGTTTTGCTGGACAAAGCGTAGGTATCATTGCTAACCAACCACGCGTAATGGCAGGTTGCTTAGACATCAATGCATCCGACAAATCTTCCCGCTTTATCCGTTTCTGTGATGCTTTCAACATCCCTGTTGTAAACTTCGTTGACGTACCGGGCTTCCTACCGGGCACAAACCAAGAATGGGGTGGCATTATTCGTCACGGTGCGAAAATGTTATATGCTTACTCTGAAGCAACAGTACCTAAAATTACTGTTATCACTCGTAAAGCATATGGTGGATCTTACCTTGCAATGTGTTCCCAAGATTTGGGTGCAGACCAAGTGTATGCATGGCCTACATCTGAAATCGCTGTAATGGGACCTGCTGGTGCAGCTAACATCATTTTCAAACGCGATGAAGATAAAGATGAAAAAACAGCTAAATATGTAGAAGAGTTCGCAACTCCATACAAAGCTGCTGAACGTGGATTCGTTGACGTAGTAATTGAACCTAAACATACTCGTCCTGCTATCATCAATGCATTAGCAATGTTGGCAAGTAAACGCGAAACCCGTGCTCCGAAAAAACACGGTAATATCCCTCTATAAGATATTAGGTAGAGGCATACTACACACTTTGCTTCTTGCATGATTCTACTATCATGGTTCTCTATTAATGAGGTGAAAGTATGACAGATAATCCGTGGCTAATTATGGCCATCAATATGACAATTGTATTCGCCGTTCTAATTTTATTAGGCGTGCTTATGCATATTATTTATCTAGTAGATCCTACAAAAAAAAAGTCAACTAAGGCTGAGGTAGCAGAGGTATCATCAGCCACAGCTCCTAGTGCGGTAACTACTACTAATCATGATGAAGTGGTTGCAGCCATCGTGGCAGCAGTATGTGCGATGGGATATTCCAAATCACAAATTGCTTCCGTAAGACCGATTGTGAGCACAGGTTGGAAATTGGACGGTAGACTGCTAGGTAGGAATGTAACCAGATAGTTTGGAGGAGAACTTAATGAATAAGACTACCAACGCACAAGCTGCTAACAAAGAAACAGAAGTTGTAGCGGCTATTGTCAGTGCTATCGTTGCTATGGGCTATTCGCAAAACCAAATTGCATCCATTCGCCCTGTAGTGTCTAATTCTTGGCGACTAGCTAGTCGTTTACAGGCCCTATAAGCTAATCTAAAGCTTATGAAAAAATTTCATTACAAATAGGTAATTCAGGAGGAAGTTATAATGAAAAAGTTCAATGTTACAGTAAACGGTACAGTTTATGAAGTAGAAGTAAATGAAGTTGGTGGCGCAGCTCCAGTGGCAGCAGCACCTAAAGCAGCAGCTCCAGCTCCTAAAGCAGCTCCAGCAGCAGCTCCAGCTCCAGCAGCGGCAGCAGCTCCAGTACCAGCAGGCGCAGAAACAGTAAAATGCCCAATGCCAGGTAAAATCTTATCCGTAGCAGTTACAGCTGGCCAAGCAGTTAAAAAAGGCGATCTTCTTTGCATCTTAGAAGCTATGAAAATGCAAAACGAAATCTACGCTCCACATGATGCAACAGTAGCTGAAGTTCGTGTAGCAGCTAACCAAACTGTAGCAACTGGCGACGCTTTAGTTGTTTTAGGCTAATCATAACTTTATACTGCTTAAACTAAACCCTTCTAGTACTAAAGGAGGAACTCCATATGGACGCTTTTCTTGTTGCACTCAACTCTGTTTGGGTGGATAGTGGTTTTATTAGTTTCACAATGGGTCATGGTATCATGATCCTTGTCGGAATTATCTTATTGTATTTAGCTTTTGCGAAAGGCTTTGAACCTCTATTATTGAGTCCAATCGCATTTGGATGTATTTTGGCTAACATTCCTAATAATGGTTTCCATGAAGGTGTAATGAACCTAATTGGCTTAGGGATTAAATACGAAATTTTCCCACCTCTTATCTTCCTAGGGGTAGGTGCTATGACTGACTTCGGTCCACTCATTGCGAATCCTAAAACATTATTATTAGGTGCAGCAGCTCAAATCGGCGTATTCGTGGCTCTTGGTGGAGCAATGATGGTTGGATTTACTGCTAAACAAGCAGCAGCTATCGGTATCATCGGTGGCGCTGACGGTCCTACATCCATCTACTTAGCTTCAAAATTAGCTCCTGAGTTATTAGGTGCTATCGCAGTAGCGGCATATTCCTATATGTCCCTCGTACCATTGATTCAACCTCCGGTTATGAAGTTATTTACTACTAAAAAAGACCGTGAGATTGTAATGGAACAATTGCGTGAAGTAACTCGTTTTGAAAAAGTTGTTTTCCCAGTAGTAGCGACAATTTCCATTTCCTTGTTGTTACCACCAATCACTTCTTTATTAGGCATGTTGATGCTTGGTAATTTATTCCGTGAATCTGGTGTAACAGCTCGTTTGGCAGATACTTCTGAAAACGCTTTGATTAACACAGTAACAATCTTCTTAGCTACTGGTACTGGTCTTACAATGACAGCAGACAGTTTCTTAAATTTAGAAACCATTAAAATTATCGTATTAGGCTTAATCGCCTTCATCGGTGGCACCGCAGGTGGTGTTATCTTCGGTAAATTAATGTGCTGGGTAGATGGTGGTAAAACAAATCCATTGATCGGCTCCGCAGGTGTATCTGCGGTACCAATGGCGGCCCGCGTATCGCAAGTAGTTGGTTCACAGGCAAACCCAGCGAACTTCCTATTGATGCATGCGATGGGACCAAATGTGGCAGGTGTTATCGGTACAGCTGTAGCAGCTGGTACGATGCTTGCTATGATGAAATAATTTGTAACAGTGTCTAGGCAATCCGCCTAAGGATTGCCTAGGCTATTACAGATACTTTTTATGATAAACTGTTTAGTTTGTCTTACAGCGCTTTAGAAATACTCAGACTTTTTTCACTTTTATTATGTATGAGGTGACGCCTATGATATTATCAGACGAAGGAAAGGTTTTTGCTTGTATTTGTATTGCGCTTTTTATTTTTATCATCACCGCACTCCTATTAGGTGAAGAGCGAAAATCTAAATGGTTTCAAAAACGAAAAACATATAGTTTTTTTCTCCGCCGTGGCCTACTTGGAGAGTGGCTGCATTTTGGATACCCTTGTACAGTAGAAGGGTATGGAGTAGCGGCGATTATGTTATTTCTTATTGGCCTATCTTCCTATATTATATGCGCTTGTTTTTAAAGCGTTTTGCGGCTAATAAGGAATGTATCCCTTAGGGAGGAGTTGATTCTTATGGATCCGGCTGTACAAACCTTAATTGTCCTTGGTGTAATGGCGTTATTATTTGTAACAGAAATTATTCCACTCGCAATTACTTCTATCGGTGGTGCTATGGCACTTGGTTTATTAGGTGTTATTCCAATGAAACAAGTATTTAGCGGTTTATCCGATAGTACAGTAGTTTTATTCGCAGGTATGTTTATTATTGGTGCTGCATTATTCCATACTGGTTTGGCACAAAAAATTGGTATTTCCGTTGTTAATAAAGCAGGTAAAAGTGAAAACGGTCTTATGATTGCTTTAATGCTTGTAACAGCAGGTATGTCCTCTGTGCTTTCTAACACAGGTACGGCAGCAGCGTTATTGCCAGTAGTTATTGGTATTTGTGCATCTGCTAAAATTCCAGCATCCCGTCAATTAATGCCTATGGCATTTGCTGCTGGGATTGGTGGTATCATCACATTAGTAGGTACACCTCCTAATATCATCATCAATGGTGCATTAGGCCAAGCTAAACTACCTCAATTCGGTTTCTTTGAATTTGCATGGATTGGTATTCCTTTAACAGTTGCATTTATGATCTATATGGTAACGATTGGTAAACATTTCTTACCTAAACATGATGGTAATGCAGACGCTGAAGTAGAACAAGAAGTGGATGCTAGTGAAATTTCTAACGACCCTAAAAAAATGTGGTACTCTGGTATCATCTTATTAGGCGTTGTATTATTTATGGCATTGTCTGATCCATTAAAAAGTATTGGTATTAATGTTCCTCTTCATTTAGCTGCTATAGTAGGTGCTATTTTAGCCGTTTTAGCTGGTTGCTTGAAAGAGAAACAAGCATATCAATCTATAGATTGGGTAACTATTTTCCTATTTGCAGGTATGATGCCAGTAGCAGCTGCTATGAATGATTCTGGTGCTGGTAAAATGATTGCCAATGCAGTAGTAGGTATCATGGGTGATAACCCAAGTCCTTACTTTGCAACAGCTGTATTATTTATCTTATCTTGTGTATTAACACAATTTATGTCCAATACAGCATCTTGTGCATTGTTAGCACCAATTGGTATTTCTATTGCCCAAGCGATGGGTGCAAGCCCTCATGCAGTACTTATGGCGATTGGCGTTGCCGCATCTTGTGCATTCGCCACACCTGTAGGTACACCACCTAATACAATCGTATTAACACCTGGTAATTACAAATTTATGGATTATGTGAAAGCAGGTACTCCATTAATCGTAGTATGCTTTATTGTAAGTCTTATCATCATTCCAATGGTATGGCCTTTCAATATGCCATAATGTAACGTACGTCGTTTAGGTATAATGTAAAACTAAATAGATAATAGATAAGGACTGACTTGGAATCTTATTTGTAAGATTCTGTAGTCAGTCCTTTTTATGGGCTCTTTGTCAAATTGGGGCTGCTCATATAAAAAGGCTCTATAATATAGTTTTAGGATAGCAAAAGCTATCTCCTAAGGTATATTTTTTATGGTTCTATAATATATTTGGGGAGGACAGCAAAAGCTATCCCTCCAAGGTATATATTTTTTGTAAAAAATAGGCATATCATTCAGTTTGTTTTACAATATAAGTAACGACACGAATAAAAAAGGTCTGAAGTGTATAGTTACATTAGATGATACCAAAATTTTTCACTACTTCAAAGAAAATATTTGATTATTTAGAGAATTTGATTCTATTTGGGTGTATAATAGTAAGGTAAATATAGAATTTTATAATCGATGATGGTTATTCTTAGTCGTCTATAGTTATCTGTAGTCGTCTCTGATTATCTATAGATGCTTATTGTGTTTTATAAATAACTATAATCTGGGCAATTTATAGATGATACATCAGTCATATAGATGATAATTTGAGATATTCAAGGGCTATTATACTAGCTTAGTAAATAGTATATTAGCCAATACTAGAGTTTATATACTAACAATAAGAAGGTGAATGTGTGAGACCTACCTATGTAGAAATTGATACAGCACAAATACGAAGTAATTTAAGAAAAATTAAAGATTGTTTGCCAGAGTGGTGCACGAGTACAGCAGTGGTGAAAGCGAATGCCTATGGACATGGGAGTGTCATGGTAGGGCGGATTGCCGTAGAGGAAGGGTATGAGTCGCTAGCTGTAGCTTTCCCAGAAGAGGCTATTCCTTTGCGTGAGGCGGGTATTACGGTACCTATTTATCTATTAGGTTTGACGTTGCCTCAATCGTTTGATTTGGTAATAGAAGGGCATTCTAGACCAGCTATTTGTGAATCTACAGATTTAGAAGCTTTAAATGAATGTGCTCGTCGACATGAAACAATTGTAGAGTGCGCCATTGCAGTAGATACAGGTATGCATCGTATCGGTAGTAAGCCAGAGGATGTATTGGCATTTTTAGAAAAAGTAGAATCTTATGAATATTTACGAGTTGATGGATTTTTTTCTCACTTAGCAAATGGAGATGCAGCCGATCAAAGTCATGCTAATTTTCAAGTGGAACAATTTAGAAAGGTCGTAGAAATGATTCGTGCCCATCGGGATGAAGCATATCGCTTTTCTTTAGCAAATAGTGCTGGCCTTTTAGCGGTAAGAGATAGTCTATTTAATGATGCTCGACCAGGTATTATTCAATATGGTATTATGCCATCTATGGATGTGCCGAATCGATTAGGATTGAAACCGGCTTAGAGTTTATATAGTAAGGTAGTACATGTACAACATTTACCGAAAGGCTCATCGATCGGCTATGGCAGTACCTATACAACAATGGGAGAGGAAACGATTGCTACTATACCTGTAGGGTACGCCGATGGGTATCCTAGATCCTTATCAAATAAAGGGTCTGTATTGATTCATGGCACACGCTGTCCTATTGTAGGACGCATCTGTATGGACCAATTCATGGTAAAAGTACCTAATCATATAACAGTAGCCCCAGGAGATGCGGTTGTACTACTAGGACAACAAGGACAAGAGAGTATTACAGCGCTTGAATTGGCCTATTTGGTTGGAACCATTCCTTATGAAATATTCTGTAATTTCTCAGAGCGGGTGCCACGACATTATATTTAGAGGATATTGATAAAAGAAAATTGTTTCTGCAATATAACTATACTGATAAGGCCAAAATGAAGAAAAAGAATGCTCTACTTAGGTTCTCTTAGAGAGACACTAGGTAGAGCATTTTTTTTATAATTTGTATGTATACTATACGTGTTGTAGGCTATATTGTGCTTCTTATTTATTGACTTTCATAAATAGGAGAGCTAAATAAAGAACGTGCTGCATTTTCGATATATAACGCTGTATTGGATTGGTTCATTGTATATAAATGAATGCCAGATACGCCTTCTGTTACAAGGTCTACGATTTGATTTAATGCATAAGCAAGGCCAGCATCGCGAAGGGCAATTGGATCATGCTCATATTTGTCTAAAATCGCTTTAAATTTGCGTGGAATAGCGGTAGCATTGCTTGTTAATAAACGCAAGGCTTGATTGCGGTTGATGATAGGCATTACCCCTGCTAAAATTGGTGCATCAATGCCTGCTAGTGCACATTTTTCTTGGAAGTCATAGAATACATTATTATCTAAGAAAAATTGTGTAACCAATAGTTCACAACCAGCATCTACTTTTTCTTTTAAGAATTTAATGTCTTGTAATTGATTAGGTGAATCTGGATGCACCTCTGGGTAACAAGCACCGGAAATTTGGAAATGAGGTGCATATTCCTTTACGAAGCGTACGAGCTCTGTGGAGTGTTTAAAGTCACCTACGGGAGGTAGATCTTCTAAAATATCTCCACGAAGGGCTAATAGTTTATGGATTCCTAGCTCATCTAGTCTATCTATGACAGATTTAACTTGCTCTTTGGATAAATAAATGGCCGGTAAATGGGCTTTCGTAGGGATGTGCAATGTATTTTGTACATAGTTGGACAACTTGATAGTTGTTTCTTCAATATTGCGTTGTTTATTACTGCAGGTAACAGAGATGAACTCTGGTTTTAGGCTTTTTAATTCATCTAAGACAGTAATGATTTTTTCATCTCCCACTTGTGTGTTAGGAGGGAATATTTCGTAAGATAATGTTGGTCGTTTTTGTTGTATAGTATCGCTCATGGCTAGTTCCTTTCTTATTAGTAAAAGATGTTTCTATGATACCAATTTTTTTCTATATAGACCAATTGATAATATATATTGTGTGTTATAGGTAAAAGCTATAAATATATAATGGACAATAGAAATTAGGAGGGGATGCATATTAAATTAGCATAGAGAAAATAGGGGAATCCTATGCTATATGTATTGGAACTTTCACTAGAAATCTATATAATAGAAGTATTCGGAATACTGCTATTGCGACTCAGTTATAGCAGGACTTTCAGAAGAGAAAATGGAGGGGATGTAATTCCTGTAGTCATAGAGTTGTGCATGTATATTGTGCAAGAAAGGAGAAAGTGATGAGTCAATTACTAGAAGAGATTGAATCCTTGCGGGGATCCATGAAAACATTAAATGATTTTTTCTTCGACCATCCAGAACTAGGGAATGAAGAGTTTTTAGCCCATGGTAAATTAACAGATTTACTAGAAAGCGAAGGATTTACTGTAGACCGTGAAGTGAGTGGTTTACAAACTGCATTTCGTGCTGTGTACCATGTGCAAGGAGGAGGTCCCAAAATTGGACTTCTCTGCGAGTATGATGCCTTAGAAGGCTTAGGTCATGCGTGTGGTCATAACTTACAAGGTCCTTCCATCTGTGCGGCAGCTATTGGTTTACGTCGTACCTTGCAAGTGCCAGCCACATTGGTGGTGTATGGTACGCCAGCAGAAGAGACTGCATCGGGTAAGCTAGTGATGGCCAAAGAGGGCGTATTCGACGACTTAGATGTAGCATTTATGATGCACGGTAGTGATTCCACAACGGTAGATGGCAAGTCCCTGGCGCTTAACTTGGTGAATATTAAATTCCATGGTAAGTCAGCGCATGCTGCGATTGCCCCAGAAAAAGGGATTAGTGCGTTAGATGCGGTATTGTTATTCTTTAATGGCATGGAATATCTTCGAGAACATGTGCCTACAGAAGTACGTATGCATGGGATTATCACAGATGGTGGTAAGGCAGCGAATATCGTGCCAGACTATGCGTGTACACAGTGGTATATTCGTTCCTCTAGTCGCATTCGCTTAGATGAAGTGGTGGAGCGCGTGAAACAAGTGGCGCAAGGGGCAGCCTTGCAAGTGGGAGCTACTATGGAATGGGATGAAGTGAAAGCCTATGATAATAAGGTAAATGTGCAAAGCTTGAATGATTTGCTCTTAAAGAATGCAGAACAAGTGGGGGCTCCTGATATTTCTGAGCCGCGTAAAGTCACTGGTTCTACAGATTTTTCCAGTGTTACATTCCGTGTACCAGGAGCTTGTTTGCGGGTTAAATTTGTAGGTAGAGGAGTAACAAGTCATTCCCAAGAATGGTTAGATAATGGAAAAACTCAATTAGCAGAGGATGCCATTATGTACGGTGCCAAAGGAATTGCTCTCACAGTAGAGGAAATTCTCACTACACCGGGCTTATTGGCTCAAATTCAAGAAGACTTTCAACAGTCGAAAGCAAATTATTAAGTAGCCTATTTTGAATGGGTAAGGGAGAAGTAGTTATGAATTTATTGTTGTGCGCTATTGTAATTTTAGGCGCAGGTACATTGGTAATTAAAAAGTTTAAAGCACAAACAGTATTGCTCTTAGGTGGTTTAATTATGATGCTAGGGGCGTACTTCCTTGGTTATACAACGGAGTTCGTGGAAGCGAAAAAAGGAACAGGTATGATGTTCTTCGATGCCTTTGAGTGGATTAATAATACCACTGCAAAGGATGCAGCAGGCTTGGGTCTCATGATTATGACATGTACTGGTTTTGCTAAATACATGGATCATATCGGTGCTAGCTCTCGTTTGGTGACAACTGCGATTAAACCATTGCAAGCGATGAAAGCACCTTATTTGGTATTATCTTTAACATTCTTAGTGAATATGTTTATGTCCTTGGTAATCCCTAGCGCATCTGGTCTAGCTATGTTGATGATGGTCACCATCTTCCCTATTTTGGTGCGTTTAGGCGTAAGTCCAGTTGGGGCGGCGGCAGCAGTAGCCACTGGTCATTTATTAGACATTGGCCCAGCCTCTGCTACAAGTCTATTAGTATCTAAAACAGTGGGCTTAGGAGTAGAAGAATACTTTGTAGGCTATCAATTAAAGGTATATATTATCTGTGGTATTGTGACGGCTATTGCCCATTACATTTGGCAACAATATATGGATAAAAAATCTGGTCATGTTCCGTCCGAAGTAGTACATACAGAACCACAAGAAGAAGTAGCCGTAGGACCTCTTGTGTACTTAGTATTACCATTCTTGCCACTTGTATTTATGTTAGGATTTAGTAAATATGGTATTGCTGGCATTAAGATGAATGTAAACTTGGCAATGTTCTTGAGCTTATTCATTGCTATGGTATTTGAATTCATTCGATTCCGTGATTTCCGAAAAGTAGCTGCGTCTATCCAAACATTCTTTAAAGGTATGGGTGATCAATTTACTAATACTGTAACTTTGATTGTAGCAGGGGAAACCTTTGCATTTGGTTTGACATCGTTAGGAATTGTTAATGAGTTCGTAGCATTCATTAAAACCTTCTCCATCCAAGCAGATATAGTAGGTGTTATTGTATCTGGTATTATTTTAGTGTTGAGCATTGTGATGGGATCTGGTGTAGCCTCTATGTTTGCATTCTCCCCATTAGTGCCAAACTTTGCCAAAGAATTGGGTGGTAATGCGATCACAATGTTATTAGGTATGCAAAATGCGGCCTCTGTAGGACGTTTGTTGAGCCCAATTAGTGCAGTTATGATTGCTGTGGCTGGTGTGGCCAATATTTCTAGTTTTGATTTAGTAAAACGAACTGCAGTGCCAGTATTAATTACTTTCATTACTTCTACCATTTGTATTTTGATTTTTCATTAATTGGTGAAAGTCGCATAGAAGTAAGGTTTTCTGTAATTCCTAAGAATTTGATAAATGTTGACGATGAGAGGTCTTTTTTGTATTATATTTGTACAAGACAATTACCCCTTGAGGGTGAGTGATGGAATCGTTAACAACATGAAGTACCTAACGTGTAAGTATGTATACTTTACTCGTTAGGTTTTTCATTCCTATGAAAGTAATGATCAATGGATGTACTTCATGATAGATATAGAAAAGGCCAAAACAGATGAGAATACAACAATTACAATATTTAGAAAAAATTGCAGAAAAAGGATCTATTAATGAAGCGGCTAAGGAATTATATTTATCCCAACCTAGCTTATCCAATGCGGTGAAAGAACTAGAACACGAAATGGGTGTTCAATTATTATTACGTACTAAATCAGGAGTTACTTTGACTCATGATGGTCGTGAATTTATGATTTATGCTCGACAAGTACTAGATCAAATTCAATTATTAGAAGAGCGATATAAATCGAATACTAAACGAAAAGAACATTTCTTTATTTCCGCTCAGCATTATGCCTTTGTGGTCCATGCCTTTGTAGAGCTTATCAAAAGTGTAGATACTGATGAATATCAATTTGGTTTACGTGAAACAGAAACGCAAAATATTTTTGAAGATTTAGCGACATTTAAAAGCGAATTGGGTATTTTGTATTTGAATAATTTTAATCGTCAAGTGATGGAGAAATTATTTAAAGAGTATAAATTGACATTTTATCCATTATTTGAAGCGGAGCCACATGTATTTTTGTGTCGTGAACATCCATTAGCGAAACAAGATAAAATTACACTAGAAGAATTAGAAGATTTCCCATACTTAAGTTATGACCAAGGGGAAGATAACTCCTTCTATTTTTCAGAAGAAATTTTAAGTACTTTAGATAGAAAAATGACTATCAAAGTATCGGACCGTGCCACAATTTTTAATTTAATGGTTGGTTTGAATGGATATACCATTAGTTCTGGTATTCTGAGTCGTGAGTTAAATGATGATAAGATTATCGCTATACCGTTGGATGTAGAAGATACAATGACTATGGGGTACTTAATGCCACATATGCTAGAACCAAGTCCGATTGCGAAAAAATATTTGGAACTATTGAAAGAACATATTCGCAACTATGGTTTTGAAATAATGGAATGGAAAAAGAAATAAATTTTTCTAACAGAATATGAGAAAGTGAACGGAGGTATGCTGCTGTAGGCGTACCTCTGTTTTATATTGGGAATAAATTTTAATTATGTGATAAATAACCTGCGGTAATAAAATAACAGTCTATTATGAGATAATTGTTAACTATTGTATTGATGAGCTTGTAAAATGCAATATAGATATCTTATGATAACTGAAGTTTATGTCAATGTGAAATGTTGTTATAGTTTGTAAATGCCGTTCTATTCTTTCAGAAAACAGTTTATAATCAAGGTATAACTTTATATTCGCCTTACTGGTGCCGCAAGGCTTAATAGGGAAGCTTGGTGAAAAGCCAACACGGTCCCGCCGCTGTAAAGGGGAGCGAAACTTCATGTAACGTCACTGGGAAACTGGGAAGGCGAAGCGTAGCGAAGATCCTGAGTCAGAAGAACTGCCGTAAGAAGCATGTCGTTAGATCCGCGAGAGACGGGTAGAGATGGTTTTGCGCTAAGTGCATACGCTAAATCATAACCTACCGTTTTCCATCGAAAACGGTTTTTCTTTTATGAACGATAGTTATATCTTTCAGTAAAAGACTAGGTAGGGTGATGAGTTATAGGGTTGGGTAGGGTATACCCATTTTCTAATTGTTTAGTTTATTTTTATGAGAGCTGCAACGATTACATAAGCTATTAGAATCTCTATGATGAGGCAAATCTCACTAGAAAAGTGGTTTGAGTAAGGGAACGTATGCCTATGTGGTCAGAGAAAGGAAGCTAGACTATGGGACAAGACAAGCATCATGAACCACAAGTTCACGAAGAACAGTTTGAGCTACCAGACGTATCGTTTGATGAGTTTTCTATCCCTACCTACGAGGAGTGGAAAACGACGGTAGAAGGTATCTTAAAAGGGAAAGATTTCCAAAAAAGTATGTATACAAAAACATACGAAGGAATTACGTTACAACCAATGTATTGGTTGAGCGACCAAAAAGGATTGACTCAAAACTTAACATATCCTGGTCGTGATAGCAATTTACGGGGTGCAAAAGCTAGTGGATATATCCATACACCTTGGACAATTGCACAACGTTGTGATGGAAAAACAATTGCTGACATGCATGACATGTTACAATTTGAACTAGATAAAGGTAGTACAGCTATCAGTTTCACACTGGATAGCGCTACACGGAAAGGACAGGATGCTACAAAAGCTGATCCTAAGGATGTAGCAGATGCAGGGGTATCCTTGTCCACTGTAGAAGAAGTGGAAGCTTTATTAAAAGGCATGGACTTAACTACAAAAGAATTGGATATTCGTACAGGTGCTAGTAGCGTATGCTGGGCGGCTGCTTTACATGCACTTTGCGAATCCCAAGGGGTGGATGTGAAATCCTTGTCCGGTATGATTGGGGCCGATCCAATCGGTACTTTGGCACAAGACGGTCATTTACCACGCCCTATGGATGAATATTTTGACGATATGGCACATACCATTGCTTGGGCATCTGCACATGCACCACACTTGCGCACAGTGTTGGTAGACACAGATGTATACCATAATGGCGGTGGCAATGACGTACAAGAATTAGGTTTTGCTATGTCTACGGCTGTGACATATTTGCGTGAGATGGAACGTCGTGGTATTGATGTGAATACATTTGCGAAACAAATTCGTTTCCATGTCAGTGTAGGAGCTAATTTCTTCATGGAAATAGCTAAACTACGTGCTGTAAAAATGGTATGGGCTCAAATTATTGAACATTGTGGCGGTGATGAAGAAGCGAAGAAAATTAACTTGTTCGTAAGTACATCTCACTTTACACAAACTGTATTTGATCCATATGTAAACTTATTACGTGCTGGTTCTCAATCCTTCTCCGCCGTAGTAGGTGGTATGGATGGTATGTTTGTAAGACCTCTTGATGGCTGCATTCGTCCAAGTGATGAATTCTCTCGCCGTATTGCCCGTAATATTCAAATCATGGAGCAACAAGAGTTCAACTTCATTCAACCAGTTGACCCTGCCGGTGGTAGCTGGTACTTAGAACCATTGACACAAGAATTGACTGAAAAATCTTGGGCATTGTTCCAAGAATTAGAAGGTAAAGGTGGTATTTTAGAAACATTAGTATCTGGTGAAACGCAAGAAGCCGTGGATGCTATTTTACAAAGCCGCTTTAAAAACTTGGCAACTCGTAAAGATCGTGCCGTTGGTAGTAACATGTATCCAAATATGACGGAAGAATTACTAGAAGTACCAGTGGTAGATTTTGAGGGCTTACGCCAAGCTCGTGTAGCAGCATTAGCTAATGTGGGTACAACTGATGCAGCTGAATTAGCTCTAAAAAAACTACAAGAATCTGACTTCAGTGAAATTGGTTCTTTGGTAAGTGCTGCGTATACTGCATTAGTAGCGGGCGCTAGCTTTGGACAAGTTTTTGAAGCCTTAGCAGATGGTAGTGAAGGTATCACTGTGAAAGCAATTCTATCTCATCGTTGGACAGAACAATACGAAGAATTGCGTATGCGCACTGAAAACTTCAAAGAAACACATAATGGGGATAATGTTAAAATCTTCTTGGCTAACATGGGTCCAATTCCTCAACATAAAGCGAGAGCCGATTTCGTTACTTCTTTCATGCAAGTAGCTGAATTTGATGTGCTTACAAATGATGGATTCCCAACTGTGGACGAAGCAGTAGCAGCTGCCTTAGCATCGAATGCAGATGTGACAATTGTATGTTCCACTGACGATACATATCCAGAATTGGCACCAGCAGTGACAAAAGCAATCAAAGCCGCTCGCCCAGCTATGAAAGTATTCTTGGCAGGGGCTCCATCTCCAGAGTTGAAAGAACTTTGCGATGCAGCAGGCATGGATGATTATATTAGTGTACGCTCCAATTGCTATCAAACATTATTAGCAATGCAACGCGAGAAAGGAATGATGTAGATGATTCCGGATTTTAGAAATATTCCTTTTACAGCTGCTAGCCCAAAAGTATCCGATTTCGATGCATGGAAAGAGCAATTACAAGCTGAAACTGGCAAGTCCTATGATGACAACTTCATTCGTACTATGGAACAAATCGATGTGGGTCCTGTGTATGATGCCTCCATTTATGATCAATGTAACCATTTACAATATGTAGCGGGTATTCCTCCGTATCTTCGTGGACCATATGGCACAATGTATGTACAACGTCCTTGGACAGTACGTCAGTATGCAGGTTTCTCCACAGCGGAAGAATCCAATGCCTTTTACCGTCGTAACTTAGCGGCAGGTCAAAAAGGTTTGTCTATCGCCTTCGACTTGGCGACTCACCGTGGTTACGACTCTGACCACCCTCGTGTAGTCGGTGACGTTGGTAAAGCCGGCGTTGCGGTAGACTCCATCCTAGATATGGAAATCTTGTTCTCTGGTATTCCATTGGATCAAATGTCTGTATCTATGACAATGAATGGCGCCGTATTACCAGTTATGGCCTTCTATATCTTAGCTGGTGAAGAACAAGGTGTAGATAAATCCGTTATGGCAGGTACGATCCAAAATGATATTTTGAAAGAGTTCATGGTGCGTAATACTTACATTTATCCACCAGCAGCCTCCATGCGTATCATCGGTGATATCTTTGCCTATACATCTAAATACATGCCTAAGTTCAATAGTATTTCCATTTCTGGTTACCACATGCAAGAAGCAGGTGCCACAGCGGATATCGAATTAGGTTATACATTGGCTGACGGCTTAGAATACTTGCGTACCGGTGTGGCAGCGGGTCTTACTGTTGACCAATTCGCACCGCGCTTATCTTTCTTCTGGGCGATGGGTAAAAACTATTTCATGGAAATCGCTAAAATGCGTGCAGGCCGTATGTTATGGGCTAAAATTGTTAAATCTTTTGGTCCAAAAAATGTTAAATCTATGGCATTGCGTACACACTCTCAAACATCTGGTTGGTCTTTAACAGAACAAGATCCATTCAATAACATCACTCGTACTTGTATTGAAGCGATGGCAGCAGCCTTAGGTCATACACAATCCTTGCATACGAATGCCCTTGACGAAGCTATAGCCTTACCAACAGACTTCTCCGCTCGTATTGCTCGTAATACGCAATTGTATATCCAAGATGAAACTAACGTATGTAAAGTTATCGACCCATGGGGCGGCTCTTACTATGTAGAATTCTTGACAAATCAATTGATTCGTAAAGCATGGGCTCACATCCAAGAAGTTGAAGCTTTGGGTGGCATGTCTAAAGCGATTGATACAGGTCTTCCAAAAATGCGTATCGAAGAAGCGGCAGCTCGTCGTCAGGCACACATTGACTCTGGTAGTGAAAAAATTGTCGGTGTTAACTACTTACGCCTTGATAAAGAAGATCCATTAGATATCTTAGAAGTTGATAATACAGCCGTACGCTTGGCACAGATCGAACGATTGAAAACATTGCGTGCTAATCGTGATAATGATAAAGTACGCAGTTGTTTGGATGCCATTACAAAAGCAATGGAAACAGGAGAAGGAAACTTGCTTGAATTAGCCGTAGAAGCAGCTCGTGCTCGTGCATCTAAAGGTGAAATCTCTGATGCGGTAGAAAAAGTATGTGGCCGTCATAAAGCGATCATTCGCTCTATTTCTGGTGTATACAGCAGCGAATTCAGCGATGACGATGTGATCACAGAAGTGCGTAGTATGACTGAAAAATTTGAAGAAAAACATGGTCGCCGTCCTCGTATTTTCGTAGCGAAAATGGGTCAAGATGGTCATGACCGCGGAGCTAAGGTAATTTCTACAGCCTTCGCAGATATGGGCTATGACGTAGATATCGGACCTTTATTCCAAACTCCAGAAGAAGCAGCGAAAGATGCCGTAGATAATGACGTACATATCGTGGGTATGAGTTCCTTAGCAGCAGGTCATAAAACATTGATGCCTCAATTATGTGAAGAACTTAAAAAATTAGGCCGTGAAGATATTATGGTAGTTATTGGTGGCGTTATCCCAGCTCAAGATTATGATTATCTCTATGAGCATGGTGCGGCAGCAATCTTCGGACCTGGTACAATCATTCCAGTATGTGCTAAAAAAGTACTTGAATTGTTAGAAGAACGTCTAGAAGAGGAAGAATAATCGGTCATATTCGAATCGGTGAAAGGAGGGTGTCTTATGAGTGATGATACCTATAAGCCTTCTTGGGTTCCTGAGGAGAAAGATGATAAATTTGCATGTCGTGTTATGCGCGGTGTGGACGGTGGTCATGATGGTATGGATGCACATACAAATGCACCTCAAAAACCGGTAGCCCCTAAGGTGGTCAAACGGAAAAAACTGACCGTCGATGACTATGTGGAAGGCGTACTGGCAGGTAATCGTATGATTTTATCCCGTGCCATCACATTAATTGAAAGTAACGCCGCAGCCCATTTTGAAATGGCACAGCAAGTGATTCAACGTTTGTTACCGTATACAGGCAAATCTACCCGTGTAGGGATTACAGGGGTGCCTGGGGCTGGTAAGTCGACCTTAATTGAAGCGCTAGGCACAAAACTGTGTCAAAATGGTCATAAAGTAGCAGTTCTTGCTGTGGATCCATCGAGTACAGTGACCGGCGGTTCTATTCTAGGGGATAAAACGCGGATGGAACAATTGTCACGAGAGCCGAATGCATTCATTCGTCCATCTCCATCAGGAGGGACCTTGGGCGGTTTAACTCGTAAAAGTAGAGAAACCTTGCTATTATGCGAAGCCGCTGGGTATGATACGATTCTAGTCGAAACCGTAGGGGTAGGTCAAAGTGAAACGACGGTACGTTCCATGGTAGACTTCTTCTTGCTGGTAGTGTTGACTGGTGCCGGTGATGAATTGCAAGGTATGAAAAAAGGCGTTATGGAATTAGCCGATGCGATTGTGGTGAATAAAGCCGATGGAGATAACTTGCAACGTGCCAAGGTGACGCGACAAGAATACGAACGCATTTTATGGTTCATTCGGGATGCGACGGAACAATGGACAACCCATGCCTATACATGCTCTGCTTACACAGGGGATGGCATCATGGAATTGTGGCAAGGAGTGATCGAAAAATTCATGGAACAATGTAAAGGCAATGGAGTGCTACAAGCACGTCGTCGTGATCAAACCTTATCGTGGGTATACTCCATGGTGGAAGAACATTTACAAAACTTGTTCTATCGAGCTCCAGAGATTGTGGCGTGTCGAGGCGGTATTGAAGACGCCGTTGTAGAAGGTCGTTT
>ERZ773006.457-NODE-457-length-19120-cov-5.21343_pt1 | contig 19120 bp, 10 predicted proteins | sample MGYA00580843_ERZ773006 | MGnify/ENA primary metagenome ERZ773006 (study PRJEB29015, sample SAMEA2738011) | human oral metagenome | biome: human oral; feature: human-associated habitat; material: dental | place: China | collected 2052 ... | reverse complement strand
CGCCAACCGCGTCGGGGGGCGCCCCGCCCGGGTCAGCCACCGTGCCGGTCGCGCCGCCCGTCTCCTCGCCCGAGGGCTCGCCTCCCCCGCCCACGTGGACGGCGTGCCCGCCGCCTGTCAGCATCGCCACCACCAGGCCCGCCGTCGCCACCACCATGACGAGGGCCAGCAGCGGCAGCACCCACACCGGGCGCTTCGACTCCCCCGCGCCCAGGCCGGTCCGCCCGGTCGTCGAGTTTCCGTCCCACGCCTCGTTCGAGGTGGGCGCGGAGCCGTCGGCGAAGCTCCCGCGCCTGGTGCGCGTGCGCTCCGCATCCAGGGCGGCGCCCGCAGGGCGGGCCAGCGCCGAGGAGGACGCCCCCGACGAGGCCACGACGCTGAGCTTCATCTCCGTGACCGGACGATGCATCTCACGCTCGATCGTCTGCAGGGCGTAGCCCAGTGCGGCGGCCGAACCGAAGCGATTCTCCGGATCCAGGCTCATGGCCCGCCGGATCACCGCGGTCACCGCATCCGGCACGCCCGGACGATCAATGCGCGAGACGCGCCCCGCGGCCACGCGCTGGGCAACCGCCTTCGCCGAGTTGTCCCCGTCGGGAATCTCGAAGGGCGACCGGCCCATCAGGAGCGTCCACAGGGTCGCGCCGAGCGCCCACACGTCCTGCGTCGGGTGAGCCCGCGCCGTGCCCGCGATCTGCTCCGGGGGAGCCCACATGACCGAGAAACCGTCGCGCCCGCCCCGCGGGTCCGTGCCCACCGGCTCGGCCACGCCAAAGTCGGTGAGAACCGGCGACCCGAAGGCGTTGATCATGATGTTGCTGGGCTTGATGTCGCGGTGCACGTAGCCCGCGCGGTGCAGCATCTCCGCGCCGCCGCACATGCGGATCACCATCGACAGCGCCCGGTCGGCGGCCATCGGATTGGCGCGCACCTGATCGAGGATGTTCGCGACCGGGCAATACTCCATGACCAGGAACGGGCGACCATCCGGGGTGCGACCCGCCCCGTAGAGCTGGGCGACCGCGGGGTGACCGGAGACGAGCGCCATCACGTCGGCCTCGCGGGCGATCCCCGCCTCGCCGTCGGCCCCCCGATCCCGGCGCGCCACCTTCACGGCAACGTCACGGCTGGGCAGCTCCTGACGGCACAGGTACACGTCCGCAAAGCCGCCCGACCCCAGGGGACGAATCCACTGGTAGCCCGGCAGCACCGGGACCATTCCGACGCGAGCGTCGCTCTCCATCAGCGTTTCCCTTTCCTCGTGCCCGCCAGCCTGGAGGCCAGCGGACGGCGCGTACGACCCGAGGCAGCCTGGCGGCGCGCCCGGCGACGCCAGCGCAGCGACTTCAGCGACAGGGCGGCGCGCACGCGCGCCAACACGGACACCGACGACGCCCACTGCCGACGCAGCTCATCGACGTCGCTCCACGCCCGCTCGGCGTCCTCCTCGCGCGCCCCGCCCGAGGCGAAGTCGGCGACATCGGCCCGGCGGGCCACCGTGACGACGCGGGGCACCTTGCCGGAGAACAGCGACCAGCCGGGCACGCGCACGTCCGCCGCCGAACGCTTTCGGGCAGCCCGCGGCTTGCGGCCCTTGCCCGCCTGCGCGTCCGCGCCGGACCCGTCCTGCTCTGCCTGCTCCTGCTCCTGCTCGGGGCTCCACTGCGAGGCGAGCGCCCACGCGACCTCCTGGCGGGTCAGGTGAGACTCGACCACCAGACCGGAGTCGATCGCCGTGTCCACCAGCTCATCCCACGACCCTCGCACCGCCTGCGCGGCCCCCAGCCGGCGGCGCACCGTGCGGCGGCGGGCCTTGAGCAGGAGAACCACCAGGACGGGTCCGAGCAGCACCAGGACGGACAGGGACACCGAGCCGATCAGCATCCACGGGATGTGCAAACCGCTCGGATCCTGCGGGTCGGTAGCCTGGTCGCGCGTGGCGGGGGGCAGCTCCACCGGCGGCTCCGGAGGCTCGGGCGGCTGCAGAACCTGCGGCTTGGGCACCGACTTAGGCTTGTTGATCTTCGTGGTGGGCTGCTGGTCGCGCGGCGGCGTCGGGTCGAAGGTCGCCCAACCCACGCCCGGGAACTCCACCTCGACCCAGGCGTGCATGTCGGATCCCGTCAGGTCCACGCTGCCCGAGGCGCCCTCGCGGTACGCGCCCATGACGACGCGGGCGGCGATCCCCTGGGAGTGGAGCATGAGCGCCATCAGGGTCGCGTACTGCTCGTCGTCCCCGACCAGTATGTCCGCCCCGATCATGCGCTGAATGCGGTCCTGGGACGAACCCGGGCGCGAGTCGATCGTGTCCTCGTTGGAGTAGAAGCCCTCCGTGTGCAGGTAGGACTCGATCGCGCGCGCCTTCTCCAGGTCCGAGCGCGCCGACGAGGAGTGCTCGGAGGCCAGGGTATCCACGTCCTTCGGGACGTTCGTGTCCCCGCCCGCGTAGCGCTGCGCGTCCACGCTGGCGTACTCCGGGTCCTCGTGGGCGCGCGGCATCGACGTGCTCAGCGAGTAGTTCATCTGGCCCGCGGGGCCGGTCGTGAGCGCGGTCTCGGCCCACAGGTCATAGTTCAGGCCCTTCTGCTGGGCGGCCGACTCCGCGTTCGCAGGATCGAAGCGCAGGACGGACACCTCGCCGATCGTGGGCACCCACGGCCCCAGCAGCCCGGAGGTGGACACGCTCGTCTCGGTCTGCGCTGTGTCGGCGCTGCGGCCGGGGATCGTCGAACCCACGCGCCGGTATCCGGCCGTGCCGTCCTCGTTCGCTACCCCCATCCCGAAGGTCGTCCCGTCGTAGACGTCCATGGCGCCCAGGCGCACGCGCGACTCCTTGGGCATGTTGGACACGCGGATCAGGGAATCGTTCTCCAAGTCCTTGTTGTAGTGGCGGTAGCTCGACAGCGGCGAGGGGTACTCGCGGGCGTCCACGGGAGGCTCCACGAAGTCGCGCCCCACCAGGCGATCCGAGGCCGCTGGCCCCAGGAGAGCGCCCGCGGGGATCGCGGCCGCCGCCATCACGGCGACCATCAGCGCGCCCATGCCCACGCGCCACCACACGTGCACGACCTGGCGGGAGGACCCGCCCATCGTCGTCGACGCCGACGTGGTCGACGAGGCCATGCCGATGACGATGTCCGCGCCCGAACGGGCCCTCGTGATCGCCGAGGCCCACGACCACCAGATGATCAGGCCAAGCCACCACATGGCCACGAAGACGATGCCCGGCGCCTTGGCGGTGGGACCCCACATGGTCGCGACCCCGCCGGCGACGACCAGGGCCACGGACCCCCACATGGGGCGCCCGAAGCGCACCGTCACGACGCCCGCGACGGCCGAACACACCAGGCACGTCATCCACGGCACCAGCGCCGGCCCCACGTACGAGGCCGCGGGCGGGGTGAGCGTCAGCAGATCCTTCCAGGACTCGACCGCGCCGATCACGAGAGTCTGGATGGTGCGGGAGGTGGGAATCACGCCCCAACGGGTCGTCTCGCGCAGCGCCGCCGCCCCGCCGAACAGGAAGTACGAGGCCACGACGCCGGCCGTGATGGACAGGAGATCCCAGCGCCACCGGGAGGCGGCCCACGCGAGGGCCAGGCCCACGGCGACACCCGCGGCGGCCGCGATGGCCCCCTGGCCTGCGCCGAACACCGCCTCGAAGGAGGCGACCGGCCCGACGAACAGGAGCGCAAGGACGGCCAGGGACCACGAGGGCATGGCGGCGCGGCGAGCCGACGCACCCATCGTCGTCTCCTGCGCGGAGGAGCGGCCGGGACGCACGGGGGCCGCCCCGCGAGAGCGCGCGTTCACACCGACACCCCCCGCGAGACCAGCATCGGAAGGTCCTCCAGCGACGGGCAGTCGATGATCACGCCGCGCGTGATCTTCCGGCGCCTCCTCGCCCGACCGGGCACAACACGAATGACGGACACGGACACGTCGATCGGCGCGATGTTGGCCAGGCGCGCCGCCTCCTCGTCATCCACGCTCTCGCCCACCACGATGGACAGGACCGAGATTCCGCCTCGCTCCATCACGCAGCGGCGAACCACCCCGGCGAAGTCCGATCGCGTCGAGGTCTCCATCTCCGAGAGCGCGTCGAGCATCGCCACGGGCCTGCTCGTGGGAATCCACTCGTCCGCCGTGTGCATCGACACGGTGCGCGCCTCACCCGATCCGGCGATCGCCAGGGACGCGGCCACTGACACGGCCGTCTCGAAGGAACGTCGATCCCACGAGTCAATCCTCGTGTCCAGCACCACCATGTGGTGGGAGCGGTGGGTCTCCTCGAACTGGCGCACGATCAGGCGCCCGTAGCGAGCCGTCGACGGCCAGTGAACGGAGCGGCGGTCATCCCCCGGCTCGTAGTCGCGCAGGGCGTGAAAGGACACGTCCGAGCTGGTCAGCTTCTCGCTGGCCACGCCCTCGACATCCATCTGCATGCCCGTCGCATCGAAGGAGAAACGCACCGTCGGCGGGTGCACGTGCACGAGGATCGGCTCGTCCCACTCGCGCACGCGGCGCAGCAGGCCCAGCCCGTCCATGCGCACGGTACGCGCCGGACCCACCATGATGACCCCGCGGCGCTTGGTCATGACAGAGAACGCCTCGTTCCAGGTCCCGTTTCCTGCGATCGGGGGGACCATGAACTCGCCGCTGCCTCGCCCGATCGTGACCTCGACCAGCGTTGCCCCCGAGCGGCGCGCCGACTCGTTGAGGACCCGGACCCGTCCGACCGCCACCTGGCCCGCGACGATCCTGTCGCTGGCCATGCGCAGCGACACGGACAGGGGCGAGGGCGAGGCCACCGACGCGATCGCCACGGCGAGGCCGACCAGGCCCATCACCGCCACGATGAAGCCCTCGATCCATCCGAAGACCACCGAGGCCACGACGCCAGCGACGAGGGCCACGCTCACGGACCAGCCCACCGGCGTCAGCACCCCGAGCCAGCGCGCCGCCACCTCGTATCCGGGCATCGTGCGCAGGCGCGAGCTCACCGCGCGCGAGAAGCCGCGGAGCATTCGACGCAGTCCCTTCACGCTCACCCCTTGGGTCGGCACTCGCCGACGATGTAGTTGCCGGCGTTGAAGGCAGCCTCCGAGCCCGCCTTCGTCGCGACCCGGGACGGGATCGGACCGGGACCGTTGACGGTGACCTCCTCGGTGGCGTTATCGCTGTCGGAGCGGACCGTGCAGACGTGCGGCACGGAGGAGCCCGTCCATCCGGGCGCGCTCAGCGAGAAGGTGTGGCAGTCGCCGCCGCCAAAGTGTTTCTCTCCGCCCTGGCAGGCGGCCACCCACGTCGCCGCGACGTCCAGCTTCGTGACGACCGACGGGTGCTTTGGCATGGTGGTCTCACCCGCCGAGTTGACGGCCGTGACCGTCGCCTCGTAGTAACCGCCCTGGGCGAGGCCGGAGAAGGTTGCCTCCGTCGCCCCGCCCGAGAGGACCTGCGTCTGCGAACCCAGGCTCACTCGGATCTGGCTGACGCCGGGGTTGGCGGGCACCGAATCCCAGCGGACCGTGGCGCTGCTCGTGCCGACGTTGGTGATCGACACACCGACCTGCGAGGGCTTGCCCGTGGGGGCGGCGCTGGCCGAGACGACGCTCGACACGGCCGGCCTGCCTCCCACGCCGAGTCCGGTCTGGCAGAAGTACAAGGTTTGCGTCTGCCAGCTGTCGACCCGAATCGACGTGCCGTTCGTGATCGGTTGGCCGCCCGCACACCTGTCCTCGCTCCACGCGTAGCGCAGCGTCAGGCTCCCCGCGTCGAAGCCGTTGCCCGGGACGACCGCCAGGCCATCCACGCGCAGCTCCATTCCCCCGCCGGTGCCCGACAGCCTCGGTGGCGCGATCGGGGCGGGGGTCGTGGCGACACTCGTCGACGCGTACGCCGGTCCCGAGGTGTCCCCGTCGGAGTTGCTCAGGGTCACCGTCACCGGGAGGTTTGCGCCCGGTTCCACGTTGGGAACATCCACCTGCGTTGCCCCGGCCGGCGCTTGGACGGTAGCCTTCCCCACCGTCACGGTGGTCGGGCCCCAGCCCCTGCCACCCGACGCGCCAACTTGCCAACTCACAGTGACGACTGCGCGGGAGGAGTTGTGCGGATCCACGTTCGTCGCCGAGGCGGACACTGCTTGAGCCACGTCCGGCGCGCCGTGCGGGTAGGCCGCCGCGCCGGGGGACGGGACCGAGGGGGTTTCGGCGCCGTTGTGCGCCTGAATGCTCACCGTGTACATCTCGCCGTTGCGCAGGCCGTCGAGCCGCTTGTGGGTCTCCCCTGGGCCCGCCGTGTAGGTGTAGGTCTTTCCACTCGTGTTACCCGCGACGTTGATCGTGTAGCTCTTGATCGGAGACCCGTTGTTCTTCGGGGCACTCCAGGTGATGTCCAGGGCCGAGTCGGCCCCCGTCACGGTGGGTGCCGCCATCTGCTCGGGCGCCACGTCGATCAGCACCTGGGCCGATGGCGCCGAGGGGTCGGATGTGCCCGCCTCGTTGTGCGCGACGACGGTGAACCTGTGGTACTCCCCATTCGACAGTCCCGTGACCTGCACGCCGGGGTTGCGCGTCTTGAAGGTCGTGCCGGAGTTCAGGTCGGTGACCGTGTAGCCGGAGATCGTGCCGCCGTTGGCGGCACCCGCCTCGAAGGTGATGAACGCGGTGCCCGGACCGTAGGCCGTGGCCACGACGCTCTCGGGGGGATCGGGGCGATCCAGGACCTTGACGATGACGCGCCCCTGGACGACGCGATCGGGGTCGTTCGTGGCGTCCATGACGCGGTAGACGACGATCATGTCGCCGTGGAAGCCCGCCTTGGGCGTGACCAGCAGCGTGTTTCCGTTGCCCGATGCGGTTCCCTGCCCCACGTGCACGGAGGCGTCCAGGACCACGAGCGGCTCCGGGAAGGGGTTGGTCGTGTACTCCGCCAGGTTCACTTCCGCGGTTTGCCCGGCGTTGATCTTGACGCGCGCGTCCGTGGTGGTCACCAGCGGCTTCGAGGACTTCACGATCGTCACCGGGATGTCGGCGCTGACCGCGCCGGACCCGTCATCCACGCTGACCGTGATCGCGCCGACAGGCCCCTTGGGCTGGTCCTTCTTGCCCGACACCGTCATGGCGTGCCCGTCGAGCGACACGTCCACGCCTCCGGGCACCTTCGTCACGCGGTAGTCGAAGGAGCTCTTCGCCTGATCGTCGGGGTCGTCGACCATCTGGGTCAGGTCCACGGTCACCGACTCGCCCTGGCCGATGACGATCGGGGTGGGCGTCAGGCGCGGCGGCAGGTTACGGGCCGGCTGAATCGTGATCGGGATCGTGAGGGTGGCCGAGAGCGCGGAGGCGTCGTCCGCCCCGCCGTCGCGCACCGTGAAGGACACCGAGGCCCGGCCCGAGGCATCCTCTGGGGCGCTGAGAACCAGGTGGGTTGCATCCTGCAGGGTCACCGAATTCAGGCCGCCGCTGGAGGCGACGGAACCGGCGTCGGTGATGACCGGGGAACGCGAGCGGTCGCGCACGAGGACATAGTCACCGATGTCCAGGGTCAGCGTGGACCCGGCTCGCATCGCCACCGGGACGCGCGCGGCATCCAGGCGCGGGGCCAAAAGGTCCGTGCCCGGGACGGTGACGACGGCGCTCGCACTCAGGCCGTCGGGGTCGGTCGCCGTGTAGACGACGAGGCGTCGGCGGGCATCGGGGGTGATGGACAGGTTCTGCCCGGACACGCTCACGCCCGAGTCGCCGGAGGACACGCTCAGCGCGTCAATCGTGCCGTCGGGATCCTCGTCGTTGGCCAGCACGGCCACGCTCACGGGCTTGGAGTCGGAGGGCAGGTCGGCCACCGATACCACGTCGTCGCGGGCGATCGGAGCGCGCAGCGGCGCCTCGGCATCCACCGTCACGGTCAGCTGCCCCTGGGCGCGCCCCCCGCGCCCGTCCTGAATCTGGAAGGCGACAACGAAAACTCCGTTGGAGTCGGGGGCCTTGACGGTGACCGCCTCCTCGGCCACGGACACGGTCGCCGCCGGGTTGGACACCGTCACGGTGGCCGGATCCGTCTCCACCGACAGCGAGTCGCCGTCCGCATCCAGGTCGTTGGCCAGCACGTTGACGCGCACCTCGCGCCCCGGGCGCACCGTCACCGAGTCCGGGACGGCCGTCGGATTGTGGTTCTCGGATCCGGGCGGAGCGATACCCACGCGCACTCGGGCGCGCCCCTGGACGCCGAGGCGGTCCTCGACGATGTAGGAGAAGGTATCCGTGCCGGTCGCGTCGTCGCTCGGCGTGTATTCCAGCCACTCGGTGCCCAGGACGACGCTTCCCTTCGCCGGCGGCTGATCGATGCCGACGAGGGCAACGGAGTCGCCATCCGGGTCGATGCCCGTCAGGGGCACCGGGATGCGGCTCATCTGCCCCTGGACGGCCCAGGCGCTCAGCGGCTTGGGCACGGGAGCGCTGTTCGCGGCGCTTGCGGCCACGATCTCAAAGGTGACGGTCGTGGTCGCACGGTTACCCGCCGAGTCGACGACCGTGTAGCTCACCCGCACGACGCCCGGCTCCGAACCCGCGGCCAGGCGCACCTGGTTCCCGGTGACAAAGACTCGGCCCAGCTCCGACCCGGCCAGGACCTCCACGTCGGGGTCAAGGCTCAGCGACAGGCCGATCGGCGAGCGGTCGTTGGCCAGGACGCTCACCGAACCGATGTCGTCGGCGCGCACCTTCGCCGAATCGGGCGCCGCCTGGGGAGGCTGCTCCTCGCTCTGCGCCTCGGTGGGGACGACGCTGACCTGCGCGGTGGCCGAACCGGAACCGTTAGACACCGTGTACGTGAAGGAGGTGACGTCGGTCAGACCACCGGGGGCGGTGATCCTCAGCAGGTGACGCTCGATCAGGGTCACCTCGAGGCCGGACTTGGCGGGCACGTCGATCGACTGCACGACCAGGACGCCGCCGGACGGGTCCGTGTCGTTGGCGAGCGGGGCGACGAGGGAGGCGCCGCCGCTGGGAAGCACCGACAGGTCATCCTCGGCGATCGGCAGGGCCTTCGTGTCATCGGCGACGACGTCCACGCGGATCACGCCCACCGTCGTGGAGGGTCCGTCCGAGACCGTGTAGGTGAACTGGAAGGATCCGGGCACGGATCCGGTGAAGGTCAGCGTCCCGCGCGCCAGGTCCGCGGACACGGAGGTGCCGGCCGGCGGCGCGCCCGCGGCGACGAGGGACAGGGGGTCGCCGTTGGGGTCGGTGTCGTTCGAGACGGGGTCGATGATGAGGGGCTCACCCACCCGCGCGACGTAGAAATCCGCCCGCGCCACGGGGGGCACGTTGCCGGCCTCCTGCACGCTGACCTGCAGGTCGCCCACCGTCTCGGCGCGCCCGTCGGAGAGGGTGACGCTCACGGACTTCACGCCGGCGCCCGACCCCAGGTCGCGGATCTGGACGGTGCCGTCCTCGGAGAACTGAGCCGACATGCCGTCGGGCGCGCTGACCTCCTTGAGGAAGAACTGGTCGCCGTCGGGGTCGATCCAGTCCGACAGGAGGTTGTATTCGACCTGGGCGTTCGCCCCCACCTTGATGACCGGGTGCTTGAGCTGCCGGGGTCCCTCGTTCTGGCTCCACGGGTGGATCGTCACCTTCACGTTCGCCGTGGCGCCCGCGAGGCCGTCCGAGGCCTCGTAGGTGAAGGACGTGGAACCCGCGGTCATGGTCTCCGGCACGTCCGTGATCTGCAGGGCGCGCCCTCCCCTGGTGCGCACGATCGTGCCGAACTCGGGTTCGGACACGGCCCGCGCCGTGAGAACGTCGCCGTCGTCGTCGGAGTCGTTGTCCAGGACGGGCAGCATCGTGGAGCGGCCCGGGCGGATGCCGAACTCGTCATCCACGGCCTCGGGCGGCGTGTTCTTGTCGTTGTGCTCCGGCTCCGAGACCTGCTCGCGCTGGTCGGGGGTGGGGGTATCCTCTTCTTCCTGCTCCTCGGTGGGGATCTGATCCCAGTTGTTGACCACGACCATGTTCTTGTCGGGGAGCCACAGCGTGCCCGTCGAGACGTCGTTGAGGACGATGCGCGTGCGGTTCGTGCGGAAGACCGCGGAGGCGGCCTCGGCGAGGGTCGGCACCGTCTGGGCCTGGTTGCGAGACGCGTCCGTGCAGGCGCGAACGAACGCGCCCGAGCCGGCCCACGCGCCGTAGGCGCAGCCGCGGTGGAAGACCGGCGGGGCGGGCGTGCCCGCGAGCCCCTGGTCCGAGGCCGGCTGGCGCGTCACTCCCTGCCCGCTCAGGGGCACGGTCACGAGCTCGTCGCCGGTGGCCAGGAGAACGCCCGAGGCCTCGTCCCCGGGGGCCTGCAGGACCGCTCCGGTGATGTGGTCCTCGCCCAGGTCTCGCACCTTCCCGTCGGGAGTGACGAGGCTGTTGCCTCCCTGGTCGTAGATGACGGGCTTATCGCCAACCGCGGTGATCGAGAGGGGACCCGGCCCCTGGAATCCCTTGATCGCGGTGGTCTTGGAGCGCCACGTCTGGCCCTCCTGCTCCATCGTCACCAGCGTGGAGGAATCGGGAGAGTAGGCGAAGATCTTGCCCGAGCGGGACACGGTCACGACGGCGTCGCTGAGGTCCTTGGCTGCGGCGTCCTCGCGCGTGAAGGACATCGACGCGGGTTCGTCGGCCTTGCCAGCCCACAGGAGCCCCTCGTTGGGGTCGAGCACCGCCAGGACGGGTCCTCCCTGGACCTGGATCGCTTTCTCGGGCAGCGTCACCGCCTGCCCGATGGAGAAAGAGGTCGGCCGCACGGGGGAGACCGTGCGCGTCACGGCCTCTCCGAGCGTCACGTCCCCTCCGGCCTGGCCGATGTCGAAGGACGCGGATTTGACGGCGACGGTGCCGTCCAGCATGAGGGAGTCGTAGTTGAGGTGGCCCACGAGCTTGCGGTCCTGGTTCGTCACCCAGATGCCCCCGTCGTCGACGCTCACCTGGGTGACCTCGACGCCGCGGTAGACGACAGCGAGCACGCACAGCATCGCCGACACCACGAGAACGGCGATGGCAGGGATCCGCTTCGTCCAGGTGTTTCGCGATTGACGCGCCTTCTTCATGTCGATTCCTCAGTCTCGATGTGCGTCGTGTCCGGGCGTATCGGTACCCCCGGGCGAGTACGCGCTCACCCCAAGGATACACACCGACCAACCCTATGGATAAACCCGGGGAAGGACAAGAAGACCGTGCCCACGCGGGCGGCACCGAGCCGTTTTTTCCGCGGTGGGGCGCACGCCGGGGCACTTGCGAGAACCTGACCACAGTCGCGCATTTAACTCTCCGTGAGGCCGGGTCCGCTCTCCAGCGCGGCGAGGCCACCGAGGCTCGGCGCGCGGTCGCGTTCCCATCCCAGGTGGGCGCGGCCTCGCTCCCGGCGCTCCCCCCGCCGCAGGTGAGGGCGCCCCGGGTTACGGTGGGGGCATGGCGAAAGAGAAGATCACGTTCCGCTGCAGCGAGTGCGGGTGGGTCTCACCCAAGTGGGTGGGCCAGTGCCGCGAATGCGGGGCGTGGGGAAGCGTCGATGAGGCCGGCGAGGCCTCCGGCGGCCCCGGGGCGTCCGCGACGACGCCCCGGCGTCCCGCCCTGCCCATTGGCGAGGTCGACGGGGAGCGCGCGTCCCTGCGTTCGACGGGCGTGGGCGAGCTCGACCGCGTGCTCGGCGGGGGCATCGTCCCGGGGGCCGTGATCCTGCTGGCCGGGGAGCCCGGGGTGGGCAAGTCCACGCTGCTGCTGGACGTCGCGGCCAAGGCCGCGCGCACCGCCCGATCGGGCGGCCTCGGGCCGGTCCTGTACGTCACGGGAGAGGAGTCGGCGGCGCAGGTGCGCGGACGCGCGGAGCGCATCGGGGCCCTCGAGCCAAACCTCTTGATCGCGGACGAGACGGAGCTGGGAGTCGTCCTCGGCCACGTCCGCCAGTCGGCCCCCTCCCTGCTGATCGTCGACTCGGTGCAGACAATCTCCTCGGCTCAGGTGGAGGGCGGGGCGGGGGGCGTCGCCCAGGTGCGCGCCGTTGCCGCCTCCCTGATCCGTGTCGCCAAGGAGTCCGACCTTCCGACCATCCTCGTCGGCCACGTCACCAAGGACGGGGGGATCGCAGGCCCGCGAGTCTTGGAACACCTCGTCGACGTCGTGTGCCAATTCGAGGGGGACCGCCACTCGCGCCTGCGGCTGGCGCGCGCGGTGAAGAACCGCTACGGCCCCACCGACGAGGTCGGCTGCTTCGAGCTGACGGACTCCGGCATCTACGGGCTGGCCGACCCATCGGGGCTCTTCCTCTCGCGCACCGCTCGCGGGGTTCCCGGCACCTGCGCGACGGTGTCCCTGGAGGGGCGCAGGCCACTGCCCACCGAGATCCAGTCCCTGGTTGCCCCCTCCTCCGGCGGGTCCCCCCGGCGCACCACCTCGGGCGTGGACCACGCGCGGGTCGCGATGATCCTCGCGGTCCTTCAGGCCAGGATCGGCGCCGACGCCTCGGGGGCGGACGTGTACGTGTCCACGGTCGGGGGTTCGCGCACCGTCGAACCCGCCATCGACCTGGCGATGGCCATCTCCATCGTGTCCTCGCTCAAGGGGGTTCCCCCTCGCCCGGACCTGGTTGCGGTCGGAGAGATCTCGCTGACGGGGGAGGTGCGCGCCTGCACGGGCACGCAGCGGCGGCTCGCCGAGGCGGCGCGCCTGGGCTTCTCCTGCGCGATCGTCCCCGCCCAGGGCAGCGAGGACCTGACCGACGCGTGCGGCATCACCGTGTTCACTGTCTCTGATTTGGCCACGGCGATTCGCGCCGCTTTCCCCACGGACTCGCAATAATAGGTAGCAAGCCTACTCATTTGGGAGGGAACCACATTGACGTCCGACGCAGCGATCCTTCGTGAAGCACTGCGCACAGTCGCGCCGGGAACGCCCCTGCGCGAGGGACTGGAACGGATCCAGCGCTCCCACACCGGTGCGCTCATCGTCCTGGGATACACGCCCGAGGTGCAGGCCATCTGTTCGGGAGGCTTCGACCTGGACGTGGCGTTCACGGCCGCCCGCCTGCGCGAGCTGTGCAAGATGGACGGCGCGGTCATCATCGACCCCGACCTGTGGCGCATCCGCAAGGCGAACGTGCAGCTCTTCCCCGACCCCACGATCCCCACCGACGAGTCGGGCATGCGCCACCGCACCGCCCAGCGCACCGCTCGGCAGACCCACCTTCCCGTCCTGTCCCTGTCCGCCTCCATGCGCATGATCTCCATCTACGTGGGGACCGAGCACCGCCTCGTGGAGGAGCCCGAGGCGCTCCTGTCGCGCGCCAACCTGGCCGTGGACACGCTGGATCGCTACAGCCAGCGCCTGGACGAGGTGCTGCAGACCCTGACGATCCTGGAGATGCGCGACAGCGCGACCGTGCGCGACGTCGCCACCGTCATGCAGCGCATGGAGATGATCCGACGCATCACCTCCGAAATCACGGAATACCTGGAGGAGCTCGGCTCCGAGGGGCGCCTGCTGGCCCTGCAGGTCGAGGACCTCGTGCGCGGCTCCGCGTCCGAGCGGGCCCTCGTCATGCGCGACTACATCCGCAACCCCGACGACGTCGCACGCGTCGAGGCCGAACTGTCCTCCCTCGGGTCGGAGCGCATCGTGGACCTCACCGCGATCGCGAACATCCTCGGGCTGGACGTGTACGAGGTCGCTGACCTGGACCGCGAGATCACGCCGCGCGGCGTGCGCGCCCTCTCCCTGGTCCCGCACCTGTCGTGGAGCGCCATCAAGGAGGTCTCCGCGCACATCACGACGCTGCCGGCACTGCGCGCTGCCACCACCGAGGAGCTGGAAGCCATTGAGGGCATCGGCCCCTACCGCGCCAAGCTCATCACCGAGAACCTGGCGCACCAGGCGCAGGCGGTCAGTTCCGGCCTCGTCGGCTGGTAGACCCTAGCGGCCCGACTGGGTTCCCGACTGCGGGCCGGGCTGAGCTCCCGATTGCGGGGCGGGCGTGGGCGCGGGAGTCACGTCGACGACGGTCGAACCGACTTCGCGCGTACCCATCGTGACCGCGACCTTGTAGGTACCGGCGGACGCAGCGCTCGCTCCACCCGCCGGGGTCGTGCAGCCGTTCGTGTACACGTAGCCATCCCAGCGCAGGGCCCCGGTCCACGTGGCACCCGGGCGCAGCAGCAGGGTGGTCGACGACTGCTGGTCCTCGCCGCACTTCGCCGAGTTGTAGACCTGCAGGTCACCCGTCGAAATCTGCAGACCGAAGCGGGACAGGGACGTCGAGCAGGCGACGGAACCACGGTTTTCGAGCGTGAGGGTCACGGGCATCGCCGACCCCGACGAGGTCGCGGACGCCTTCGCCGTGGCCGTGATGTCGCGATCCAGGCAGGTGGGAATATCGATTGTCGTGCCGTCGGTGAGCAGGCCGTCTGCCGTGGCCTCCTGGCCGCCCTTGAGGGTGTAGCCGGACGCGTCCACCGCGCCTGACTGAACGGCGGATTGGGGGCTGGATTGCGGCGCGGGATCGGCGCTGACGGCTCCGACGATCGCGCGGATCCCAGCGACGATGCCCCACACGATGAGGGCGAGGATGAGGATCAGCCCGAGGCCCGTGATGATGCGCCGCGGCCACAGGTTGACGGGCGGACGGCCACCGCCCGACGACTTCTTCTGACGGGGTGCCTTCGCGCTAGTGGAGCGCTGCGCCGAGCCAGCGCTCCCCTTTTTCGTCGATGCGGAGGCCTTCGAGCCGACCGGACGAGCAGCGGAAACGCGGCTGCCAGCTGCCGCGCGGGACGCGCGATCGCCGACGCGACCGGTAGCGCCTCCCGGCGCGCTACGCCTGGAGGTGGGTCGCCTGGGGGAATTCTTACGCTGGTCAGCCACGCATCCACGATACCGGGCGCGGCGCGCGGGGCGCGGCTAACGCTCGGGACGGGGGCGACTTTCACACGGGGCGGCCGCCACAACGCACTGCGCCGCGGGCGATCAGGCGGCCGCGCTGCGCTTGGAGGACGTCGATCCCTCGTCGTCGGGGTTGATGACGCACCAGCGTTCGATAACGACCGCGATGATCGTCCAGACGAGGCCGACGAGGCCGGACAGGCCCGACCCGATCGCGTTGGCCAGCATCACGGGCGCTTCGAGCTGCATGAGAGACACAGCCATGACACCGATGAGAATTCCGGTCAGGCCGGAGCCGACGAGGGCGCTCGTGCGCGCGAAGACTGCGACGCGCATTGCCCCGATCGCGTCGATCCACGTGTCCTTGCCCGCCCGCAGGCGACGCACCGCCAGGCCGGACCAGATGAGGCAGGCCGTGGCAATCGCAAAGATGACCGCGGGTCCAGGGGTGACGATCATCGGGGTGCCGCCCTGGCGCATGTGCGCGAGGAAGCCGAGGAAGCTCAGGCCGGCGGCCACGAGGCCCACCGCCACCACCCACAGGATCGACACGGGTTTCATTAGCGCCTCTTGACGATCGGGATCGCGCCGGTCATCGTGGGCCGCACGACAACGCGACGCAGGATGCCGGTCTGTGTGGCCTCGTCCTCGGGGATCGGACCGACGGGAGTGTTGTCGGGCAGCCCGGGGGCGAGGATCGTCGAGCGCCCGTCGGCGTGGACGGTGGCCTTGGGGGGCTCGTCGTCGTGGCCGAGGCCGGAGCGGTCGTCAACGACGCGCACGTCGTGTGCGGAGCTGACGGAGAAGTTCCAGTCCGGTAGCGCGATCGCCGAACGCGTTTCCTCCCGCTTGGGCTCAAAGACGGGAACCCAGCGGGGCTTTTCGGTGCCGCTCGGCTTGTAGGTGCCCGTGCCGATCTTGCGGGTCATGCGTCCGGCCGCGGAATCCGCGGGCACGGAGGAGACCGGGTGCCAGGAGGGTCGCGACGAGGCGCGATCTGCGCGGTGACGGCGTTCGCGCTGGGGCGGAGCCTCCTGGGGGGACGTTTCCTGGGCGGGTGCCGACTGTTCGACGGGAGCAACGGGTGCCTGCGCGGCCGCTGCCTCCTCCTCGGCGGGGGCGAAGCGCGATGTGCTGGCGGCGGACCGGGCGGGGTCTGCCGCCTGCTCGGCCGCGAGCTGGGCGGGGGTCTGCGGCTGCGGGATCGGTGCAGCGTCGAGCGCAACCGCTTCCTCGCTACTCGTTTCCTCCGGAGCTGGCGTTGCCTCGGGCGCAGGCACAGCCTCGGGGGCAGGCACAGCCTCGGGGGCCCACGCCGCGTGCGGGGCCGCAGCCTCGGGCGACGGCGCACCTGCGGGAGCCGACACAGTGTGAGGAGCGGGCGCAGGCGTCGGCGCGGGCGGGACCGAGGCCTCGATCGCGCCGGAGAAGGGGGTGTCGGCCGCGGGCACACCCGGGCGGGTCACGAGGTTGTCGACCTGGCTGATTTCGCCGGTCAGGGCCTCGATGAGCTCGCGCATGTCGGCGCTGGCCTGCTCGGCGCGCTGGGCCAGGAGCTGGTCCGAGTCGGCCATGACGGCCGCCGGATCTTCGAGCCAGTCGTCGACGGCGTCGATGATGCCCTCACGGTCGGGGGTGTGGGCCAGCAGGTCGGACACGCGTCCCACGCCCTCGAGGATGGCGTCGGGGTCGCACAGGAGCCAGGGAGCCAGCACGAAGGCGCGTTCCTTGGCGCGCGGGTGCGGCAGGGTGAGGACCGGGTCGGCGGAGGCCAGGCCCTCGATCTGAATGATGTCGATGTCGACGGTGCGCGCGCCCCAGCGCTCGTGGCGTTCGCGCCCCAGCTCGCGCTCGATGCGGCTGGTCTGAGCGAAGAGCTCGTCGGGGCTCGCGATCGCGGAACCGACGACGACGGCGTTCCAATAGTCCGGCTGGGGGGCCTGACCGGGCGCGAGCACCGGCTTCGTGCGCATGATCGGCGAGACGTCCTCGATCTGGAAGCCCTCCATGTAGGACAGGGCCTCGACCGTGTGCATGAGCGTGACGGGCACGTCCCCGAGGTTGCCGCCGATCGCCAGGACCACGCGACGCGAGCGCAGGTGCGCCGGACGGGAGGTGTCCTCCTCGCGCGCTGCCTCGGCGGCGTGCGCGGCGCGGCGCGACGGGAGCACCTCGCGGTGCTCCTGCTGCGCGGGGCTGGGCGCCTGAGCGCGGCCGTAGGCCTCGATCTCGCCGGTGAGGACCGAGCCGTCCTCGGCCTCGTAGATGCCCTTGAGGGACAGCGATAGCGGCATCGCGTCAGTCTCACCCGCGCGCACGGTCACCGACACGTCCGCGAAGGGGTGGTCGATGGGGGCGTCGGGCTTGTGGACGGTCACCTCGGTGCCGACGACGCCCTCGTGGCTCATGACGCGCGACGCGATCGTCTCAGCGAGTGTTTCGATCAGGTCGACGGCGTTGCCGGTGAGGACCGCCATGGCCTCGTCGGCGATGTCCGCGTAGGAAACGGTGGCAGCAATGTCATCCGTGGCACCCGCGGTCTCGACCCACATGACGATGTCTGCGCTGAAGCGCTGGTCGCGGGCGCGCTCGAAGTCGTAGACGCCGTGATTGGCCATCGCCCCCAGTCCTTTGAGGGCGATGATGACGCGTCGGTTAATCAACGTCGTTCTCCTTTCGGGCGATGGCTGCCACGGTGGCGGCTACGTCGTGGACCCGCACGGCCCACGCGCCTGATGCCGCGCAGTAGGCGGCGATGGCCGCGCTGTCGGCGTCCACGTCGCCCCCGAGGGCCTTGACGAAACGCTTGCGAGACGCACCGACGAGGACGGGGTATCCGCCCTGCAAGAAGCGCGGCAGTTCGCGCAGGATCTGCCAGCACTGGTCGCCCGTCAGCGAGAAGCCGAGGCCCGGGTCGATGACAATTTTATCAGCTGTCACACCAGCATCAATAGCGTCTTGAACCTGGGAGCTCACGCGCTCAATGAGCGTGCCCACGAGATCATCCCCGTAGTCGAAGTGCTCCCCCGGCATGCCCGGCAGCGCGCGGTAGTGCTGGACGACGTACGCGCAGCCCGACTGCGCGACAGCCGCATTCATCTGCGGATCCCAGCGCCCGCCGCTCACGTCGTTGATGATCGCCGCACCGGCGCGCGCGGCCTCGCGGGCCGTCGACGCGTGCAGCGTATCCACCGACACGATGACTCCGTCAGTGGCCAAGGACTCGACGATGGCGCCGATACGCGCCCACTCCTCGTCCGCGCTGATGCGCGTCGAGTTCGGGCGGGTCGACTCCCCGCCCACGTCGATCAGGTCCGCGCCCGCGGCCACCATCTCGCGCGCGTGGCGCAGCGCTGCGGCCACGTCCGCGTAGCGCCCACCGTCCGAGAAGGAATCGGGGGTGACGTTGAGGATGCCCATGATCGCCGTGCGCCCGCCGGGCAGAGTCAGGCCGCCCGGCAGCGCCAGGGGCGGGACCGGGAACGAGGCCGGGGCGGCGGGCAGGGGCAGGGCACTCATGTCATCGGCTCCCGGACAGGACGAGGGCCATCATTTCGGCGCGGGTCGCCCCGTCGCTCATGATGCCGCGCAGCGCACTGGTCACGGTTGAGGAGCCCGGCTTGGAGATGCCGCGCATCGACATGCACATGTGTTCGGCCTCGATGACGACGATGACGCCCTGAGGGTCCAGGATCTCGTCGATCGCGTCGGCCACCTGGGCGGTCAGGCGTTCCTGGACCTGGGGGCGGCGCGCGTAGCCCTCGACGACGCGCGCCAGCTTGGACAGGCCTGTCACGACGCCGCCGCGCGGGATGTAGCCCACGTGGGCGCGGCCGTAGAAGGGCAGCAGGTGATGCTCGCACACCGAGAAGAAGGTGATGTCGCGGACCAGGACGAGCTCGTCTGTGCCCGCGTGGAACTGCGTGCGCAGGTGCTCGCGCGGGTCCTCGGTCAGGCCCTTGCACATCTCGCGCCAGGCGCGCGCCATGCGGTCGGGCGTGCCGACCAGGCCCTCGCGCTCGGGGTCCTCACCGATCGCGACGAGTAGGTCGCGCGACGCCTTCTCGACGCCTGCGGGATCGTAGGTCACTCCTGCTCCTCTTCCACGCCCGAGGTGCCGATGGCGTCAATCGGCGACACATCGATTCCCTGCACGGGAACGGACGTCCACTCATCCTCGGCCTTGATACCGACCGGGTGGCCCA
>ERZ773006.445-NODE-445-length-19361-cov-12.4514_pt1 | contig 19361 bp, 19 predicted proteins | sample MGYA00580843_ERZ773006 | MGnify/ENA primary metagenome ERZ773006 (study PRJEB29015, sample SAMEA2738011) | human oral metagenome | biome: human oral; feature: human-associated habitat; material: dental | place: China | collected 2052 ... | reverse complement strand
CTGAAGATATGAGAAAACAAGCTGTGTACAGCTTTATGGGAATGATGGAGCAAATTCATGCGAAAAGTTATTCAACAATCTTTACATCTTTAATTCCTTCACAAGAAACAGATTATTTACTAGATGAATGGGTTCCAAGTAATCCAGAACTTCAATTTAAAGCGAAATTAATCGAAGATTATTATATGAGATTATTTAAACCAGAAGTGCCAACATACGATTTATACATGGCTCGTGTAGCGTCTGTATTCTTAGAGAGTTATATTTTCTATAGTGGATTCTTCTATCCATTATATTTAGCAGGACAAGGTAAAGTAACTACTTCTGGAGAAATTATTCGTAAAATCTTATTAGATGAAACTATCCACGGAAGTTTTACTGGTTTTGATGCTCAAGAAATCTTTAAAACTCTTACTCAAGAAGAGCAAGAACGTGCTGAAAAAGAAATGTATAAACTACTATTAGATTTATATGAGAATGAGTTGAAATATACTAAAGATATATATGATGAAATTGGTTTATATGAAGAAGTAAAAGACTATGTTGAATATAATGCTAACCGTGCATTGGCTAATTTAGGATATCCTGGATACTTCGAAGATAAAGAAATCAACCCAATTATTGAAAATGCGATGAATACAAATACTAAGAACCATGACTTCTTTAGTGTTAAAGGTGATGGATATGTAGTTAGTATGAATGTTGAATCAATTGAAGATGAGGATTTCATTTTTGAATAGGTACGTGATATGAAAATTTTATTAGTTAGACACGGTGAAACAAACTATAATAAAAATAGATTAATCCAAGGTCATAGTGACATTGAATTAAATGAAACGGGTAGAAATCAAGCGACTTCTGCGGGAGAAAAGCTAAGTGATCACAATATCGATTATGCATTTAGTAGTCCTTTGAAAAGAGCAGTAGAGACAGCAAGACTTATGCTTGATAACTCTAATAATAGTCAAAATATTTCTAAAGAAATAACTACCGATGAGCGTTTAATCGAAAAATTCTTTGGAGATTTTGAAGGTAGTACATTTGAAGAGTATTTTTCTGCACTTGAATCTGAACAAGGATTAGAGTCAATAGAAAAAGATGAAGACGTTTATGAGAGAGTTAATTCATTTTTTAGTGAACAATATTTAAAACATAAAGATGAAACAATTTTAGTTGTTTGTCATGGTGCATTAATCCGTATATTTTTAACTGCAGTAAGAGCGTATCCAAATACGACTACATTGGTGGATAATACTGGATTAAATATCTTAAACTATGATGGACAAGAGTTCATATTAGAGAAATTTAATATATAGGTAAAACAAGGGGAGACTTAGAGATTGTGATTTAATAAAAATCAATTTCTATAAGTTTCTCCCTTATTTTTAATAAAGGAGAAGAATATATGCGTATAATTTTAGCACGACATGGAGAAACAGATTACAATAAAAATAAATTGGTTCAAGGGCATACTGATATTCCTCTAAATGAAGAAGGAATTCGCCAAGGAATTGAAGCTGGTAAGAAAATTGAAGGTTATGATATTGATATAGCTTACAGTAGTGTCTTAGGTAGAGCATACGATACAGCCAGATATATGCTAGATAATTCAAATAGTGAAGATAATAAAAAATTAGAAGTAATTAAAGATAAAAGATTAATAGAGAAGTCATACGGGGAGTATGAAGGAGTTTCTTTTGCTGAGTACGGTGCTGGTCTTAAGGCTGGAGAAACGAGAGGAATGGAACTGGATTCTGAGGCTGCTGATAGAGTGGAGGCATTCTTTAAGGAAAAATATGAAGAGCATCCGGAGAAAACAATATTAGCTGTATGTCATGGTGGTTTAATTCGCTCTTTCCTAACTCAAAAAGGAATCAAAGAAGTAGGACGTGGAGTTATTGTAAATACTTCAGTTAGCGTTCTTGAATACGATGGTAATATATTCGAACTTATAGAGTTTAATAAATAAGTTTAGTATTTTTTCTCAAAAATAATATCTAAGAGATTTATATTTTTGAGACGCTTTCTATTGACAAATAGTGTTAAATTCTTTATACTATTAAGTAAATTAATATGTAAAACATTGAAGGGATAAGTAGATTATAATTGATTCAAAACAGAGAGCTTTCGGTGGGTGTGAGAAAGTAAGTAGAAATGTAATTGAAAATGGTCTCGGAGTAATAATTATCTAATAGGTAATTACGTCAGTGCGCGATATTGCACAGCGGTATGAACACGTACCGATTAAGGTGGATATTTATATCCATAAACATGGGTGGTAACACGATAAACTCGTCCCTATTGCATTAACTTGTAATAGTGGCGAGTTTTTTTATTTAAGATAAAGAACAGTTAAGGAGATAAAATAATGCCAATATGTATTCAAAATGAATTACCGGTAAAGAATAAATTATTAGAAGAGGGAGTAGTCGTAATAGAAGAGAATAGAGCTAAAAATCAAGATATACGACCATTAAAAATTTTAATTTTAAATCTAATGCCTAAAAAAGAAGAAACTGAACGCCAATTATTAAGACTTTTAGGAAACTCTCCGCTTCAAATCACGGTAGAATTTCTTCATACGACGAGTCATATCGCAAAAAACACAGCTCAGTCATATTTAGAGAAATTCTATAAAACATTTGATGAAGTAAAGGATAAATACTATGATGGGCTTATTATTACAGGTGCCCCTGTCGAACAATTAGAATTTGAAGATGTAAATTACTGGGGAGAACTGAATAGTATTTTTGAATGGAGTGAGACTCATGTCTTTTCAACATTAAATATTTGTTGGGCAGCTCAGGCTAGTTTATACTATCATTTTGGTGTCAAAAAAGAACAACTAGATGATAAGATATTTGGAGTTTTTGAACATGATGTTCTTATAGAAAATCATACACTAACGCGAGGATTTACAGATACTTTCTTAGCTCCGCATTCTAGACACACAAAAATAGAAGAAGAGAAACTGCCTACTATTTCTGAACTTGATGTATTAGCGAGATCAGAAGAGGTTGGGACATTAATAGCTGCGACTAAAGATCTTAGAAAGATTTTTGTAACAGGACATATTGAATATGATGCAGATACACTTCATAATGAATATGTACGTGATAAGAATAGAAATCTTCCAATCGAAGTCCCTGTGAACTATTACCCAGGAAATGATGATACGAAGGCACCTAAAAATAGATGGCGTGGGGTGGCTTACTTGTTTTATCATAACTGGTTAAACCAAGTTTATCAACAAACACCATATGATTTAACAGAGTTAGAAAAATAATATAAAAAAAGTAGACTTTACAGATATGCTTAAAACATATTGTAAAGTCTAATTTTAATTTTCTTTTTTTTCGTCTTTTTTATCTGAGTTTTCCTCTTCTGTTAATCCCGAAATTGATTTTTTAAATGATGTGAACATTTTTCCGATTGATTCTCCAAGTTCAGGTAGACGTTTAGGACCAAAGATTATTAGAGCAGCTATGATAAGTACTATGACTCCAGGAGCCCCTATATCACGTAAAAATCCCATTACTTTTCACCTCTTTTGTTGTAAATATACTTGCTAATAATAATGCTAATTTCATAAATTAATATTAATGGTATAGACATAACGATATCACTTATAAAGTCAGCAGGTGTAATGACTACTGCTATTACAATTAGTATAAAATATGCATATCTTCTATTTCTAGTTAAGAAGGTAGGTGTTAGTATACCTAATGATGTTAGGAATGCAACAATAACAGGAAACTCAAAAAGTATCGCTATCGGTATTGTCGTATTAATGACGAATGATAGATAATTTTGAGCTGTTAATTGAGTGTTGAATAAATCATCTCCTATAGAAAGAAGCACATTTAAGATAGCAGGAGTTACTAGAAAGAACCCGAAAGCTAATCCTACTGAAAAACAAATGAATACCGCTGGTATATAAGCTAGTAATGCACGAGCTTCTCTTTCTTCTAATGCAGGTTTTATAAATGCCCAAATTTGATAACAAATAAATGGTATCGAAAATGTGAATGCACAAAGTCCTGCAAGAGTTAGATATATCCATAGTATATCATTAGGTCCAAGAACAATCAATTTATTATTAAAATTACTAGTTAAAAATTTATAAATATCTGCAGACCACAATAAACTAACTATGAAAGAGACAATAAAAAACACAAGGCTTAGTATTAGTCTCTTTCTAAGTTCGGTTAGATGATCCACGGTAGAAACTTTATCTCCATATTTCATCGTTAGTTACCTATTTATTTTTAGATTTTTCATAGAATATACTAATGGCTACAACAATAATGTAAATTAGTTGAGCTATTACTACTTCAAAACTAGGATAAATTCCCAAAATTTCAATAGTAGGTAGATAATCTATAATATGATTTGATAGGATGTCAGTTATTTGTAAAGCATGTATACTTACTCCAAGCATTTTGAATCCTAGAATGTATATTAACCAAGATAATACTAGGAATACTTTGCTAATAGGTAATTTTCCAGAAGCTTTAACCATAATTATACCGATAATTATTAAAGCGACAATAGCAAGAGCTATTCCGATTAGTAAGTTACTTGTAGAAATTAATGGCATAATACCAGCATAGAATAAAATAGTTTCGGCACCTTCACGAAATACTGCCAAGAAGCTAAGTGTGAACATAGATATAAAGCTTCCAGTAGAAAGTACTAGATTTAACTTTGTGTCCATATATTTTTTCCATGCTTTAACAGAACTTTTACTATGTAACCATATCCCGATACCTATCATCATTACAACTGCGAAGATACCAACTACACCTTCGATGATTTCACGGTTAGTACCAGATGATAGTGCAGGGAATGAGTATTTTAAAATAACTGCTGCAAGTATACTAGAAAGAATACCTACTAAGGCCCCCGCATAAATCCAGATCAACCCTCTCTTCTGTTTAGCAGCTTTTAATGCACTGGCTAAAGATAAGACGATAATTAATGCTTCTACACCTTCACGAAGTAAAATTAACATAGAATCTAACGCTGTATAGTTAGACTTCGTATCAATTTTAGAAAGCTCTGTAATTAAGTTTTTAAGTTGTTCTTGATACTTTTGGTCGTTACCTTTAACCATAATGATAGGAGTTTCGCTTTCTACTTTTGTATATAGTGAAGCGTTTCGTGTTCGAACTTCTCCTTCAATAACAGGCCAAACTTCTATGAATTTTTTCATTTTTTGTGAACCTTGACTATTATTTCCATCTTTAAAGGCTGCAAGGCTATCTTCAAGAAGTTTTATCCCTTGTTCAAGTGTTTTAACCTCTGAATTTTGTTCTAGTTTTTTCCCAGCAAGGAAATCATCTAGATAAGTTTTTAAATCAGTTAAATATAATTTTGTAGTTTGATAGTCATAAGGTTCAACTTCCATAGAACTACGTAGAAATGACATTGTTGTTTCTACTTTTCCGTAGTAAGCAGGTTCAAGTGTTCTTACGATACCTTCATTACGCACCCAAGCAGCATTGTATTTAACATATTCTGCTTTCATAGTTTCAACATCTTTAGTGTCGATTGCTTTTTCTAATTTATCAAAAGCAGGGTAAAGTTTCGTTTTAAAAGCTTTTTTCTCAGCTTCGACGTCTAAAGGATTTTGTTCATTTTCAAAAGCAAGTAGAGCAGTTGATAATTCTCTAAGTTGCTCTTCATTGATATCATTTGATTTTAATGTTTGTTTAACTTTTTTTCCAGCTTCAGAATCTGAATTCTTCGTTACTTCAAATTCTGTTTTAAATTCTTCGATTAATTTTTTAGCTTTATCTTGTTCGTTATTTTTTATTGCAGTATTAGCGTCGGTAATTTTTATAAAAAGATTACTGTATGATTCTTTTGCTACAATAGTTTTTAAAAACGGAGAGCTAAAACTGAAAAGAATAATAAAAGCTAAAATTATTTTAGTCAAATAGTTTTTTGCCAATATATTCTCCCTCCTTAATTCCTCCAAAACATGCGAATAGACCGCTACCTATATGAGTTATATATTCATTCATCTTATCTTCATTTCCTAGACTATTTTGGATAGTGATAAATTGTTTTGGATCTTTTTGGAATGAGATAAATAGTAGACCTGAGTCGAATTGTCCTGTAGTTTCATTTATACCATCCGAATAAGAATATGAACGTCTTAATAATTCCACACCAGGTTTATGTGCTAAATGAACGTGAGAAGTTACAGGAATTAAAGGTTTCCCATCTGGACCTTTTTTATTAAGATCAATCGGTGCGAATTCATCAGTTTCTCCGAAAGGAGCACCGCTATCTTTATATCTTCCGAAGGTATTCTCCTGTTCGTTTAGACTTGTTCTATCCCATGTCTCAAGGTGCATTTGTATACGTCTTACAGCCATGTAGCTACCATCTTTCATCCAGTTATCCTTATCGCACCATACAAATTTATCAAATTGGTCTTCTTTAGTTGCATTAGCAGTACCGTCTTTAAATCCGAAAAGGTTACGTGGTGTTTCAAGACGGTTACCAATAGCGGCAAAACCAGATTGGCTCCACTTCATAGTTACAGTAGAACGAGCTTTTCTAACTAAGTTACGTACTGCGTGGAAGGCTACCTGTTCATCATCTGCACATGCTTGAATACAAATATCTCCACCAGTATATTTTTCTTTTAACTGTTCTCTAGCGAAAGGAGGTAAGTCTTTAAATTCTTCAAGACTTTTATTCTCTAAATTCATTTTTTTTAAGAAACTTGGACTAATTCCGAATGTCAGAGTTAAACGATAGGGATTTAACCCTACCGTTTCTCCAGTATCTTTTGGTGGTAAATAATGGTTCTTAAGGGCAGGTTCAACTAGTTCACCGTTCATTAATTTTTCACTATATTTAGTCCATTCCTTAAACATGTCAATTACATCATCACGTTTAGTTGAGTGTAATTCTAGCACGACAAAATAAACACATTTTTGCATAAGAGTAGTAATTCCAGCTTGGTGTTTACCATAGAATGTGATTTTTTCTTCTCCGTCAGCTATAGCTCGGTTATTTTCAGCTTTGTTTGCGAAAAATCCACCAAGAGCAGAAGCTCCAACAACTGCACCGGCTCCAGTCATTCCTGCTTTTTTCAGGAAATCACGCCTTGTTATTTTTTTGTCAATCCATTTTTTACCAGATTCTTCCATATTACTTAGCCTCTTCGTCTAAAATTACACCCATTTGAGAAAGTGGTTCTCCTAATTTTGTTACTGCTTCAGAAAGTTCTTTAGTATTTTCTTTTGTTAAATCAGTATATAGTTTATAGTGCTTTTCATCAGTTTTATATTTGTCTAATAAGCTATTTATTGTAGCGAATTTTTCAGTTAAATCACTAGCTAATTTATTATCTTTTTTCTCGATTAAAGGTTTGAAAATCTTAAAGATTTCTTCAGCACCTTCGATATTAGCTTTAAAATCATATAGGTCAGTGTGAGAGTAGATTTCTTCTTCTCCAGTGATTTTTTGAGTTGCAACTTCATTAAGTAGGTCAACTGCTCCAGTTACCATTAAATCAGGAGTAACTTCAACAGTAGCAACTTTAGCTTTTAATTCTTTAATATCTTTTACTAGTTGGTCTGCGTATTCTTCAGTACCTTTAGTAGTATTTTGTTCCCACATAATTTTTTCGATTCTGTGGAATCCACGCCAACCTTCTTCTGTTTTATTTTCTTCAAGGTAGTCAGCAAGACGGAAGTCGATATTCACATCAAGTTCACCAAAACTTTCTGCGATAGGCTCTGAACGTTCATAGGCCATACGAATAACAGGATATTGTTTCTTAGCTTCTTCAAGATTTCCAGCTTTTATAGTTTCAGCGAATTTTTCAGTATCTTTAAGTAGAGTATCTACTTGGTTTTCTACGAATTTTTTATAAAGATCAGTAGCTTGTTTAAGTTGTTCTTTAGTATCTTTAGATGTGTCAACTTGAGCAGTTTTGTTTTCTTCTTTCTTCTCTGTTTTAGTAGCACATCCGCTAATAACGATAGTACCAGCCATTAGGGCTATAAATAATTTGTTTTTCTTCATCAATAAATATACTCACTTTCATTTTTTATCCACTATAAATTATAATCATTATCAGTTAGAAAGTAAAGTGATAAGAAACAAATTAATATAAAAAGAAAAGTTTTATAAGGTGAATAAAATTGTTTCAAGAAAACTAAATAATAAAATTTTCTTTTTTATGTATCAGATAAAAGTCTAAAATATAAGATAAAATAGTATTTGATTTTTAAAAATATATTTGTGTTATATAATAATAAAGTAAAAAAGTGGGAATTAATTGATTGAAAGTGAAAAATGTTTGATGTATAATATAAGTAAGTTTTTAGTAAGCAATATAAAAAGGCTACTAAAAACCTAAAAAATTAAGATTGTATTAATTTAATACGATACATTTAAAAAGGAATAAAAGGCTTTATGAAACAAAAATTAAAAATATTCGCAACATCAAAATGGTTTGATTTACTAGGGGTTGTTTTAGTAATTAGTATTGCTATCGCATCAGGTTACTTAGCGACAAGATTAGATAAATTTGTTGATTGGGGTCCATGGACTGCACTTGTGCCATTCGGACTTATTTCTGTAATTAACGTTGGTATCTCAATGTTATCTACGAGATTTACAGGAAAATTAAGTAAACTTGGTAATTACTTAGGTATCATTAATGCTGTATTATCAGGAGTTATTGATTATATCTTAGGTAACAAGGCTGCTATTATCACATACCCTGTAACATTTTTAATCTATTTGGGTGCGATTTATGTATGGAATAAATCTACAGATAAGCCAAATACAATGTCTAAAGCAAAATTATATACAGTTTTAACGGTAATTGCGATTCTTTCATTTGTATTCTCATATGCTACAAACTATATTGGATATCATGGTAAGATGAGTACTCTTGCGTATATTACTACAATTGCATTTGCATTCTCGCTAATGGGTAATGGGTTGAATACATTTAAGCTAACGACACAATGGCCATTCTGGTTACTATATAATATTGTTCAACTTACAAAAGCAGTAGTTCAAGGAAACTTCGCCAATGTTGGTAAATATATTTTCTACATTATTAATAGTGTTGGAGCACTATTTGTGTGGAAAGATTCTGAAAAATAAAATAAACTACAATTATAGATTTAAAGCTGTTGACAACTGCAAGGATGCAGGAGTCAACGGCTTTTTTGTTTGAGGTATCCTTTAGAATTACATTATTAATACTGGTTTTTAAAAATTAAGCATGGAATCATTATTTTCGACAAAGAAAAAAATTAATATCTTTTTTAAAATAGACAAAATATGTCCAATGTTTAATGTAAAATATGTTTATAAAATTTAGTTGAAAGAGAATATTTTATAATGTATAATGAAAAATAAGACTTTAAGCGGTTGATGGGGAAGAGGCGAATAATTTGAGTGATTCAAGAGATAAGAAGTTTCGTGGATTAGAAATATACGATAGACTTAGACGAGGCGAGAGGCTGGTAAAAGAAGACTTAGCTAATGAATATGGAGTTTCTCTGAAAACTATTCAAAGAGATATTGATGAATTACGTGCTTATCTTTTTGAGAAGAAAGATGAAATCGGTGAATTTGAAATAATAGTAAAAAACAAAGAGTATATTTATACAGCTGTTAGTGAAAGTGATAATACTCTAACTCAACAGGATATCTTGGCGTTAAGTAAGATTTTATTGGAAAGTAGAGCATTTAATAAAAAAGAGATGTCTTTATTACTAAAGAAATTACAGAATCAATTAAGTCGCGAAAGTAAGATACATGTAAGAGAGTTGATTAACAATGAAGAATTTTACTACACTGAACTTCAACATGGTAGTGATTTACTAGAAGTATTATGGAATCTTTCGAATGTAATTAGAGAAACAAGAATAATAACTTTTAATTATACTCGAATGGATAAAAAACAAACAAAAAAAGAAGTACGTCCTATTTCCATTATGTTCTCGGAATTTTATTTTTATTTAATCGCTTATGGAATAACTAGTGAAGAAGATGTACCACTAGTCTTTCGAATTGATAGAATGAGTAATATTAAATATAAAGACGAAACTTTCTATATTCCATATAGAGATAGATTCGAGGACGGAGAATTTCGTAAGAGAATCCAGTTTATGTACGGAGGTAAATTAAAGAAATTTACATTTGAATTTAGTGGACCATCGCTTGAAGCAATGTTGGATAGATTACCAACAGCAAAGGTGATAAAAACAGAAGATAAAGTTCATACTATTATGGCAGAAAGCTACGGTGATGGAATAAAGATGTGGCTTAATAGTCAAGGAGAAAATGTAAAGATAATAGAAGAGAGGGAGGTATAGAGATGAATAAATTAGTTAGAATTTTAATGAGTAGATCAATAAAACGAGTATTGAATCCAAAGGGAAAATATGAAATTATTTTTAACGGAGAAGTATTGAAAATGATAAAAAAATATTTTTAAAATATTTTGTGTTATAGAATTTATTGAGGTGAATATATATGCCAAAAGAACTACTTTTTAATGATATTGAATTACAAGAAGTGTTAAGAAATGAAAAAATACATTCAGAATTTAATAAGGAAGAGTTATTATCTTCTTTAAAAAAAGAAATTAAAACAAATTTAATTACTCAATTTGGTCTTAGTTGGTATTTTGATGCTTTTGAACGAGGTGGTGGAGTTGATACACTACATAATGCTAGGGTATTTGATAAAGAAAGTGATTTGAGAAAAAATAACTCTAATTATGAATCTCCAGTTTCAACTAAGTTACAAAATATTATGAAAAATAGAGAAAAGTATGAGGGAGCAAAATACCATAGTAATAATGCTAGCTATAATGAAAAAAGAAAAAATTTTAAAAAAAGGCAAGAAAGAGGAGAATTAATTGATGGATATAGTGGTCAAAAACTGAAGGATAAATTTGATGTAGAGCATATTAATTCTAGCTATAGTATGCATTATTCAACTAGTGAAGTTTTAGCTGTGGGAGGTAAGCATAAAACTCAAGAAGAGATTACTCAAAAAATAGCTGATAGAGCGAATTCTGATGACAATTTGATTGCTACAGATTATAGGATAAATAGAGCAAAAAAACAAAAATCAGTAAGTGAATATGTAAAATGGGCAGACGACAAAATAGAAAAATTAGAAGATAAAAAGAAAAAAGCGATTGAACGAGGAGAAAGTAAAGAAAAGATAAATAAAATTGATGAGGAAATTGAAAAGAAAAAATTGCATAATAAAGAAATTATGTTAAAAGCAGAAAAAGAAAACAAAAAAAATTTAAATAAAAGTGCAGCGCTAGAATATTATAAGAGTAAAGCGTTTAAGAAGGAGTTATTAAAAAACAGCTCCAAACAAGCGAAAACTCAAGCAATAAAGCAGGCAACAGGAATATTAATATATGAAGTTTCTGATGTATTTATACTATCATTGGGTGAGGTTATAAAATCATGGAAATCTTATAATTCTTTAAATGCTTGTATAAATGATCTGAAAAATAAGGTTATAGAGAGAATAAATAATATTAAAAATCGGCTAAGTGAAATAATAAAACAGGTAGGAGAAAATTTTATTTCGGGTGGAGTTTCAGGATTTATATCTGCAATTCTGAATACACTTATTAATATGATAACCACTACTACCAAAAAGTTTGCAAAATTATTGAATGACATATTACATGGATTAGTAAGAGCAACAAAAATTTTGATGACAACAAGTATACCTAAAGAAGAGAGATATAAACAAGCATTGAAAATATTTACAACGATAGTAGCAACTTCAATAGGTGTTGTTGTATCAGAAGTTATAATGAAACAATTCTTGAGTATACTTCCAGAGAGCATTAAAGAATCAGTAAAATCAGTTATAGAAATTTTTATTGTAGGTAGTATATCGATAGTTATGTTATATACGGCGTTAAATATTGGTGTAATATTCAAAAAAATTGTTCAATCAATAAAAACAACAATTGTGTATGCAATGGTATCGATAGAGACGTTAGAAAAAAATTACAATGAAGCAATAGAAAAGATAGAAGAAGTATATACAAAGTGGCTGCATCAAATTAAAGATAATTATAAAAGAGAAAATGAATTACAAATGTTACTTATAGACATGTCTTTAACAGCAAATGAGACATTGAATATTAGTGTAGAGTATGCAAGAAAAAATAATTTAAAAGAAAATCAGATATTAAAAAATTTAGAAGAGATTAACATTTATTTTGAAAAATAATATTAAAATTAAAAGGAGTATAATACAATGTTAGGATTTGGAGATAAAAAAAAGGCAAAAATAAAATTTGAAAAGGAAGTAAGAAGTTATGATGAAACTGTCATAAATTTAAATAAACAAATAGATTGGTTACATTATGAAAAAGAAAGAACTTATTATGTACTAAAAAATGTGGAAACATATCTTAATATGTTAAAAAATACACCAGAAAAAATGATAATAGAATTTAATTCAGCAAAATTAGAAATTAGTACTTTTGAAAAAGAAATAGATATAATTAAAAAAGAATTAGAAAAAATAGAATTTAGTGCAGTTACTTCTGGAGCAAAAACTGCAGCAGCAGGGGTTGCTGCCGGAACAACAGTAGTAGGTTTTGCTCCTAGTGCGGCTATGGCAGTTGCAACAACATTTGGAACAGCATCTACAGGAGCTGCTATTTCAAGTTTGTCTGGAGCAGCTGCAACTAATGCAGCACTCGCTTGGTTAGGTGGAGGTGCATTGGTTGCTGGCGGCGGTGGAACAGCAGCTGGATCGGCACTTTTAGCACTTGCAGGACCTATAGGATGGGCTATAGGAGGTACAGGGTTAATTTTTAGCGGTTTATCAATAAATGGAAAGAATAAACAAGCTGTAGAAAAATATAATGAAGAAGTGACAAATATAAGAAAAGAAATAGTAAAATTGAAATTAATATCAGCAGAAATAGATAGAATAGGTAGTGGATTACAAAAAGATAGAGATATTTTAAAGTCAAAATTATCTTTAGCTCAAGATACATATCCAAAAAATTATGATGAGATGAATAATGATCAGAGATTATATTTAGGGGCAATAGTAAACCAATTAAGGGTGACATCTAAGAAGATAAATGAAAAAATAGAAGTAGAGAATATTGTAAAAGATTAATCTATATTTAAAATAATTTTCTTATTAGATTTCCCACATTCTGTCCAACCTCTTTAATATACTAAGTATATTAAGGAGGTTTTTTATATGGATATAATTAATTTTAATACTTTAACTGATGTGGAGAGGATACTATTAACAGCGGATTTTGATTATTATCTAAAAAAGTATAATTCTAACGTTCCTAAAATAAGAAATGAGTTAAATAAACTACTAAAAGGAACAGATTTATCGATTTTAGAGAGAGTTAATTATCGACTAACGTTTAGTTATGATTGTGATGTATATTTTAGAGAAGAGTACTTGAAAATCTTCTCTATAAAAAGGTTTTATAAGTTTTTTGGTTATAAGATATACTACAAAAATATTGTGGGGCTAGATTATAATCATAATAAAAAAGAATGTACTATTAAATATTTTAATAAGGGAAGAATACATGGATTAAAATTTTCTGCATATACAGAGCAATACAAGTTATTATCAAACTTATATAAAAATGTTGTATGTTAAATTAATTCTAGTAAAATATTGTTTTCTATGAGATAATAATTTTATAATTCACAGAATTGGGATATTTTATATTAGAGGAGAATATATATGAAAAAAAGTATTACTATATTTTCGAGTGTTATTATTGCACTTATTATTTGTGCTACAGCTTATTATTTTATGTTTGGTAGTGGAAAAGACAAAAAGGTGAAAGAAGAGTATCAAAAATATGTTGATATGATTAATATCAGTCATGATTTTGAAGCTGGTGCAAAAGGTTTAGAAACACTAACTACTGATGTTGCTCAAAAGGTTATTCCTACTATCAAAACTGATATTAAAGTTGCAAAAGAGGTTAGAAATACTTCTATTAGTTTAAATGACAAAAAGGTTGATGAAGCAAAAGATAGTCTAGATAGAGCTAAAAAACTTGATACAAATTCAAACTTTTCAGCTGCTATTAACTGGTTAAATGCTGACATTGAAAATTATAAGAGAGCAGAAGAAGAGATAAAAAATATTAAACTAGATGTGAACTTTAACAAGGATCTTTCTCAAATATTAGAAAAATATAAATTTAATAATAATAGTCTAAAACAATTATTAAATGATGTAGGGAATAAACTTTATGAAAAAGCTCAAGAAGCTGCACAAAAGGCTAAGGAACTTGCAGAAAAAGCAAGAGAGTTTGAGCGTAAGAAAAAAAGATCTGATGTCGAATTAGGTGGTCCGAATCCTGCGCTATTAAATGACAGTAATTCATTGCCTGCAGATGCTCAAGGAATAGGTGGAGCAACAAGTGAAGAAGGAGCGAGAAAAATGAGTTCTGATCTTGTTAATCGATATAAAGGATATCTTCTAAAAAAATATAATGGGGAATCAATTGAATGGTCTGTAAATGGTAAGAGCTTTAAACTTATTAAGGAAGATGGAAGTAAGATAACTTTTACCACTCAACCTCAGCTTTATAAAAAAGTGGGTAATAGATTAGTTTCTGGAGTTAATCTTAACAGTGAAGAAGGTTCTGAATTTTTATATAATACTTAATATTTAAAGAATATAAAAACTCAAGGTATGACATAATGTCAATTACCTTGAGTTTTCTTTTATATTTCTACAATATCTATATTAGCTTTTGTTTTATAAATAACATCTTTACGTTCAATAAGAATAGTAGCTTTTTCAGCCAGTTCTTTATTTTCTTTGATTTTACTTAGTAATTCACGACTTGGGTTCATGGCTACAGGATTTCCAACACGTCTTAACATGTTATAATCACCATTAGTATCCCCATAAGCGAAAGATTGATCCAAATCAATGTTGTATTCTTCAACTAATCTATCGATAGTTTTGTTTTTGCTATCTGCATCCCACATTGGAACTACTTCACCTGTAAATTTCTCATCTTCTATAATATATTTACTACCTATAGCTAAAAATGCATGATGTTTTTTACCCATCGCTTCTACAAGGTAGTCAGGACTTCCTGAAATGAAGATGATTAGGTGTCCATTTCTTTTGTGTTTTTCTATAATATCTCGTGTGAATTTATAGACACGATCAGCTTTAAGTTTCATTACTTGTTCAGTCGCGAAGTCGATATATTTTTTATGAAGACCTGTAATTGCTTGTACATAAGCTTCAGAAACACCGAATAGGTAGTTATCGTAGTCTTCGAATCTTTTATCCCAGTTGATATAACTATCTTTTACCCCATTTAACCAATATTTTTCATCTACAACTTCATATTTTATTAGTTTTTTAAAATGTTCTGTCATTAGTGAATCTCTATAAAGAGTTCCGTCAATATCAAAAAATGCTGCTATCTTTTTTTCTTTCATATTTTATCCTCCTAATTTTCTATAGTTAAAAGGAGTGACTCAAAAATCACGATTTCGAAGAAATCGATTTTGTTGAGTCACCCCGCAAAGGTTATTAGCTATCTAAAAAGCCTCTGTAAAGCAAATTTAGCTATCAATAAACCACTGCATCTATGAGTTCTCATATAGACTGTTTAATATTTAGAACCTTTAGATTAGTCCATTTAATATTTCTAGAATTTTGTTGCATCGACAGAGTCAATATATTTTCTAAGTTCCGGAACAATATTAGAAATAGTACCGTCTTCGAATGGGTTTTCTAAGTTGGCTTCTTTAACTAGTTCTAAGAATGGTTTAGTTCCACCAAGTTTACACAGGTGTAGGTATTCTTTCCATGCATTTTCTCTATTTTCGTTAGCTTTTTTCCAGAATTGGAAGGCGCAAACTTGAGCTAGAGTGTAGTCGATGTAGTAGAATGGTGCACCGAATAAGTGACCTTGTCTGTAGAAGAATAAACCTTCATCAAGTTCTGGAATATCTTCATAATAACGAGATGGTAAGTATTTTCTTTCTATTTCTAACCATTTCATACGACGTTCTTTTGGAGTTAGTTCAGGATTTTCGTATACTTCATGTTGGAATTCATCAACTGTAACACCATATGGTAAGAATTTGATTGATGTTGCCATGTGGTAGTATTTGAATTTCTCTGTTTCATCTTTGAAGAATAGATTCATCCAAGGCCAAGTTAAGAATTCCATACTCATTGAGTGGATTTCACAAGCTTCGTATGTTGGCCATACATAATCTGGCATATGATGTCTACTTTGGAAGACTTGGAAAGCATGACCAGCTTCATGTGTTAATACTGTAACGTCATGAGGTGTTTGGTTAAAGTTAGCGAAGATAAACGGTGCTTTGTAATTTGGAATAAATGTACAGTAACCACCACCAGCTTTTCCTGGTTTTGTATCTAAATCTAATAAGTTATTTTCAGTCATAAATGTGAAGAATTCATCAGTTTCAGGTGATAATTCTTTATACATTGTTTTTGCATAATCAACAAGTGTTGGGCGATCTCCTTTTGGAGTAGGGTTACCTGATTTGAATGTTACACCTTCATCGTGGAATGAAAGTTTTTCAAGGCCTAGGCGGTTAGCTTGAGCTTTTTTAAGTTCTTCAACAACAGGTACGATTTCCTCAAAGATTTGTTTTCTGTAGTTTGCTACATCTTTTGCATTGTAGTCTGTTCTACGTAAGCGTAGGTAAGCAACTTCTACGAAGTTTTCGAAACCAAGTTTTTTTGCGATACGAGTACGAACTTTAATCATACGGTCATAGATACTATCATATTGTTCTAAGTTTTCTTTAAAGAATCTAGCTACAGCTTGGTTTGCCAGTAAACGAGTCTCACGGTTAGCATCTTGTGTATACTTAGCCATACCACTTAAGTTGTGTTCTCCACCATCAAATGGAATTTTAGCACTTGAAGTTAGTTTTGTATATTCTGATGAAAGTTTGTTTTCTTCTTTTAAATCTTCAATGATTTCATCGCTAAATACTTTTAGAGAAGTTTCAATTAGATTGAAGTAGTGTTCCCCAATTTCTTTTTTTAATTCTTCTTTGAATTTTGAATTGAACATAGCCTCATCGAATTTGCTGTATAGGGAGTCTAACTCAGGGCCAAACTCATCCCAAAATTCTTGTTCAGCTTCATAGAATTTATCAGTTGTGTCAATTGTTACACGAATTTCTGATAATTGTGCCATTGTACTTACGTTATCACGAAGTTCATTATATTCGTTGAAAATTTCTAGTGTCTCTTTAGCATTAGGTGCAGAGTTTAGTCTTTCTACTAATGCTGCTAATTGTTCTTTTAATTGATCTGTATTTGGTCTTTTATATTGGTAATTTTCAAAAGTCATAATACACCCTCCTAAAAATTTTTATTTATAAATTATCAATAATACTATGATAACACGAAATAAATAAAAATACAAAAATAACTTTCAGAAAATTCAAAAATAAAGATAGAAAATTAAAGGGATATTTTATGTAAAATAAAACTCTTAAAAAAATGTCAGTTAGGAAACTTTGACCTTTGACATTCTGTTACATTTATGAAATAATTATGTATGTACGAAGATACCGTAATAAATAATTAGAAATAAAGGAGAAAAGATTTGATTACTACTAAAGATATAATTATTGATCCACATGCAACGCTTAGAGCACGTGCTGAAGAAGTAAAAAGTCCTATCTCAGACGAAGATAAAGCTATTTTACGTGGATTACTAGAGTATGTTATTGCTTCACAAGATGATGAAAAAGCAGAAAAATTAGGATTAAAACCTGGAATAGGTTTAGCTGCACCGCAAATCAACGTTTCAAAAAGAATGATAGCTGTGCACATTCCAGATGAGGAATTCCCAGAAGATACTGTTTCTTATGCACTATACAATCCAAAAATCATCTCAAATTCAGCAGCAAAATGTTACTTAGCTGGTGGAGAAGGATGTTTATCTGTAGATAAAGAAATTAAAGGATATGTTCCTCGTTATTCAAAAATTAAAGTAGTTGGTTATAATGAAAATGATGAGAAAGTTACTTTAACTTTAACAGACTTACCAGCAATTTGTTTCCAACACGAAATTGATCACTTAAATGGAGTTATGTTCTACGATCATATTAATAAAGAAAATCCATTTGATGTACCAACTGAATACGAAAAACTATAATAATAAAGAGCGATACAAATTTGTATCGCTTTTTCTAATAATGTTTGTATTGTTTTCAAACTATGGTATAATATTGTTATCTAAAGGATAGGAGAGTTTATAAAATGAAAAAGATATTACAAATTATATCAGTTTTTTTATTAGTATTTTTAGTCGGATGTGCTGAAAAAGAAGGTAGTAAGGTTTATGTTAAGAAACAACCTGGTGTACAAATGGAAATTACACTTTATTATAAAGGTGATGTTGTAACGAAACAAACAGCCAAAAATATTATTACTTATTCTGAATTAGGACTAACTAAAGAAGCCTTTAAAAAGCAAGCGGAGAAACTAGGAGAAAAGTTTAAAGGTATAAAAGGTTTAGAAGACAAGGTTGATTACCAAGACAAAGTTGCTATAGAAACTGTAACAGTTGATTATTCTGTAGCTGATATTAATGAATTAAAAGGTCTTCCATGGCCAAGTTCTGGAGATAAAAAAGTAAGTCTGAAGAAAACAGAAGAAAAACTTATAGAAGAAAGATTTGATGAGAAAAAATAAAAAATAATAGACCTATCGGTACACACCGGTAGGTCCATTTTTCTATAGTACTTCTTTTTCTTTCATATTGTAATGTAAATAAGCATCGATAAAATCGATAATCTCCCCATCCATTACTTTGTCTACTGTCGATACTTCATAGTTTGTTCTGTGATCTTTGACCATGGTGTATGGTGTAAAGACATAAGAACGAATTTGTGAGCCCCATCCAATATCTTTCTGCTCTCCACGAATAGCAGCGAGTTCTTTTTCTTTTTCTTCTATTTCACGTTGATACAGTTTTGATTTTAAGTTTTTCATTGCGGCATCTTTATTTTGTATTTGGCTACGTTCAGATTGTGATTGAACGACGATACCAGTAGGTAGGTGGGTAATACGAACTGCTGAATCAGTAGTGTTAATATGCTGACCACCAGCACCTTGAGCACGGTAAGTATCAATTTTTAAATCTTCATTATTAATTTCTATATTGATTTCATCTTCATTGAATTCTGGAATTACATCGATTGAAGCGAACGATGTATGTCTTTTTCCAGATGGATCAAAAGGTGAGATACGAACAACTCGGTGAACACCTTTTTCTCCTTTTAATAATCCATATGCAA
>ERZ773006.444-NODE-444-length-19487-cov-10.4345_pt1 | contig 19487 bp, 34 predicted proteins | sample MGYA00580843_ERZ773006 | MGnify/ENA primary metagenome ERZ773006 (study PRJEB29015, sample SAMEA2738011) | human oral metagenome | biome: human oral; feature: human-associated habitat; material: dental | place: China | collected 2052 ... | reverse complement strand
TTGTAAAAGCTATCGAAGAAGAATTTGGTGTAACTGCAGCTGCTCCTGTAGCTGTAGCTGCTGCTGGTGCTGCTGACGCTGGTGCTGCTAAAGATTCATTTGACGTTGAATTGACAGCTGCTGGTGACAAAAAAGTTGGCGTTATCAAAGTTGTACGTGAAATCACTGGTCTTGGTCTTAAAGAAGCTAAAGAACTTGTTGACGGTGCACCAGCACTTGTTAAAGAAGGCGTTGCAACTGCAGAAGCTGAAGAAATCAAAGCTAAATTGGAAGAAGCAGGAGCTTCAGTTACTCTTAAATAATAGAGCGACTACTTTAGTAGCTTAGAAACATGATTAAACCGCTATTCTTAGAATTAGCGGTTTTTCTTTTTATTTAAAAAGGGGCAAAAAAGGGGCAAACTATTTGTAAAGTTTATCTAAGACATCAACAACTTTCGACTTGATGTTCTTGGTTACGTGAGTATAGATTTCCATTGTGGTCTTTCCGTTGTCTTTATGGCCGACTCTTTGTGTGATAGCTTTTAAAGGTATATTGTTTTCAGCAAGTGTACTGATCAGGGTGTGTCGTAGAATGTGAGGGTGTAATGGTTTGTTAATTGGTTTCTTTAATGCGGCATTGGCATTCTTCATCAACTTACCAATGCTTGATTTATGGATAGGAATACCGCTAGATGAAACAAAAATAAAACCCATGTCTTTATAGTTCGGATTAGTACTCTTTCTTAACTCGTGAAGCTCTATAAATTCTTCTATAATCTCAATCTCTTTGTTGGTCAAATCAACCACTCTGATAGACGATAAGGTTTTGGGAGTTGTTTTAACCCCCTCTGAACCCTTGCGTGTTGGATCTAAAGTGCCATTAATAGTGATGGTGCGATTTTTTTTATCGTAGTTTTCAAATTTAAGCGCACCAGCTTCACCAACTCGGCAACCATTCAATGCCATGAACTCAGCCATTCTGGCGACATGATACCCTCGATTGTATTCTTTCATAGCTTTTAAGAGTCGTTTCAATTCGCTTTGCTCAAGGAACTTATCTTCGATACGTTCCATAGTTTCGTATGTGATGACTTTTTTTGGTAGCCTGACACGTTGGATAGGATTGCTATCAATCAACTCTAAATCTTGAGCATACTTGAATACCATACTTAGTACAGATTTATGCTTTTTCAATTTGATATGATTGTCTTCTGAATCTGTAAAATACTGTTGTGCGTATTTAGCGGTGATATTTTTAATTTTTATCCTTGGCGCAAAACTCTCTTTCACTTCATTGACCGCATAGACCATAGTTTTTTCGGTAGAAGCTTTGATGGACTTTTTATGGAGATCCCACCAGTCGCTTAGCACGTCATCGAAAAGCATATCAGTAGTAGTTAAGCTTTGTAATTTTTTAGCTATCTTTTCATCTAGTAGTTTTTTTGCTTCTTTCTTAGCTCTGTTTGAACCCGAATCGAGAGTTATAGCTAACCTTTTCCATTTCTCTGTATACGGATCTTTGTATCTTTCGAAAAATTTATACTTTCCGTTTGGTAATTCTTCAATCCACATTGTATTTTCCTCTCATTTTTGGTAAAATGAGTACAAGAAAACAACCTTTTGAATGGTTATTTCTTATACGTCATTTCCTCACACTCGAACTCGCCAAAGTAAAAGAGTGTGGGGATTTTTTTGTTTATTCGAAAAATCTTCCGACGTTGTTCGCTTGTGCTTGAGTTAACTTTGTCGAAATGGTTTTTATCTCACCAGTTGCAATATTTCTAAGTAATACCGATGCTGATCCAGGTTTTTCCTCTTGTGTAGTGACCGATGTGGAATTGATAGTTCCTTTTTTTCCTCTAGCTCCACCAGCCATGGCTCCAACAACCGCCCCAACTGGGTTTATTGCAGCGCCAATCGTTCCTCCAAGGAGAACGCTACCAACTCGACCTTTTTGCTTAGTTTTTCCTGTAGTTGTCGTACGCTCAATAATTGTAGAGCCAGAAAAACTAAAATTTTCAAAATCATAAAGTACTGGTTCTTCTGAGTACATGCCGATATAGTATTGACCATCAACTGTTTTTCTAACAGTAGTAGAACCAGTAAATTGATTAGGAGCTGGTAGTGTTATTTTTGTTTCTAGCGACGCTTTTTTTCTTATTTCATTAGCTTTGCTTATACCTTCTGCGGTCTTATTGACTGCAGTTTTTGCTAAGTCTTTTAATTTGTTGAAATCCATATTATCACCCAACTAGCCTATAAAATTCATCGATGACCATCAGTTCGTCTGTGGTCGTTTTTAATTTATGCCGTTCCATAAAACTTAAATAATTAAAATCTTCTTTTTCTATTCCTTTTAATTCTTCTTCCAGCAGAGCATGTATCATGCTTCTATTGGCTTCATTCTCGCACTTTATCTGGTTGATGGCATATTCCATACCCGAATGATTCAAGTGCCCTAATTCGTGCAGTACAACTCGCTTTTGAGCGTCTGACGACAGAGCCTTGTTTACAAATACTATTTTTATTTCGTCGATATAAACACCGTGCCTGTGCCATAGCTCTTTATCAAAATAAGCAATCTGGACACCGTGTTTGTCACAAATTTCTTCTATACTCATAATCTCCCCTTGAGATAGATTTCTATAATATTTTGGATTGCTTGTATATCGTCCTCATTCAACGGCTTCCCATCAAATGTTTTGGCGTTTTCTGCCATTTTACGCAAGTCAGTTTCGTTATAATTGTTTGTGGCGATTGCCCCCTTTTTATCAGCGTTTTGTTCTTCCCAACCCATGAGCTCAGCTGGAGAGATATTCAGTGTATCGGCTATCTTTTTTAAGACTTCAGGCCCTACTTTTTCAATATCGCCTTTTTCATATCGGAAAATAGTTGATCTAGAGACGCCAACTCGTTCAGAAAGTTCATCAGCGGACATTTTCAACTCTTTTCTTCGTTGTTTAATTCTTTCTCCAACGTTCATGATTTTAAAAACCTTTCTATATATTACAAAGATATTTTACACTTTTTGTTGCAAAAATGCAATAGAAAAAAGTTTCAAAAATGCGATTTTTTTGTTGACAAACACTTTTCGTCATGCTATACTTAATTCAATAAGTCGCATAACTGCGACAAAATAGAAAGGAGAAAATATGGTAAATGTAGCTAAGCTGAAAGGCAAAATTGTTGAATGCGACACAACGCAAGAAGAACTTGCGAAGAGCATCGGCGTTGATAAAAGCACGTTTTATCGCAAGATGAAGCAAAACGGAAACTTCTCAATCAAAGAAGTTAATCTAATTGTTTCTTCGCTTAATCTTACGAAAGACGAAGCTGTAAATATTTTTTTTGCCGATACAGTCGCATAACCGCGACAAAATAGAAAGGAGAAACGCGAGTGAAAGTTGAAGGGATCACTACTATAGATTCAGAAATTAATTTTGGAAAATGTGAGATTCACGTAGTGCCAGAGCGAATTAAAAGGTTCTTCCCAGACCAGAATTTAGTAAAAATTACTGAAAAAGGGAAAAGCTATATATTAAATACAGACTATATCGTATTACTTTTTACGAAAATTTGAAGAGGAGGATAGGAATATGAACGAACTAGAAAGAACAGCCCTCAATGAAATACTGAGGACTGTGACATATATTGCTGAAAAGTTGGATGAACTGAATTCTAAGATTTCTTTGAGCGATTCACAAGCTCTTGAGCATCAAGAAAATTGAGTTTCATTTCCATGTAGCGAATAACTCCATGAAGGTAGTTCTTTAGGTCTGTAAAGTCTTTGTCGGGGTTGTTTCTGTAGTAATGACCTTCGTCATTTCCGATATAAGCTGATGCAAGCGCAAATGTCTTAAGATCTTCATCCTTAATATATTTTTCAATAACTTGTTTTAATGACATTTTAGTGATTTTTTCTTCATCATCAGGATTCGTAACAATAGAGAAATCTTTAACAAAAAACTCTAGTGCCTTTCGATATCCGATACCTGCAATGTGGTCTAGTTGTTCATGTTCAGCTTTCAGTGCTTGAACATAGATTTGCTTACCAATTGGAGAAACTATCTCTACGTCGTCAGATATAGGTATATCGCTCGGAAGATTAGGAATTACTTTTATATGTTCGATTTCGTATTTATCGGTATAGGAATTGATTGAATATCTTGTAGCTATAAACTCCTCTGTCCAGAAGTGCTTACAACCTAAGCATCTAAATGTTAATACCAAACTTGTTTTATCTTCTCCAAGAGAAAAATAAGAAGAGTTCACAAGATGTGGATTGGTTGGTTTTTTACAATTTGGACAGATGTCTTCAACGGTTACAGGCCTAGAAACAGAAGAACTTATTTGCGCTTTAAATATCATGATTTTTCTCCAATCAATTTATTATCTCTATTATACCAAATTTAGAAAGGAAAAGTTATGAAACCAAAACGGTATCCATACAGCACAAAAAGACTCTCACCATCAACAGAGAGAGTCAATTGTTATATCAGGGAATTAGAAACCTTGAAGTTTGATTTTTCCGACCGAGGCCTTAGCGAGGAACTTTGGAAAAAAGTAAAAGCAATTGCAGAAAATCCAGCTACTGAACTCAAGAGTTACGATCTTGAGTTTGCGCCCAAAGAGCTTGTAGCTCGACTTCGTGAGTTGCAAGAATGTTTTTAACAAGTCTCTTAACTTCTCGTACTTTGACTGGCTCAAATACAGGTGATTATAGCACAAAAAAGTCCCTTCGGAACGGCAATTCCATTGAGGGACTCAGAAAAACTTATTTAAAGGAATTATATCATGAATGACTTAATGAATCAATTATTAGACCAGTTCGAGGCTGGATTGATGGACAGAACGCTTAAGGTCATGACTATTGTGATTGACGAAAAAAGGCGATTTCCAATGGAATTGAACAAGTCACAATGTTCTGAAATGCTACTCGGGACGAAAGATACAGGGACATTTGACGAACGCTTCAACAGTCACAAGGACTTCCCGAGAATTAAAGGGAAACGCGAGAAATATCCACGGGATGCAGTCATTGACTGGTATCACAAAAATTGGCAAAAAACAGCCGTGTAAAGGAGACTAAAAAATGAACGAACCACCAATCATCAGCCAAATAGCAGGAGCTACGCTATGGCTTGCATCACTAGCGTTAATCATGTTGATTTCCTCTATCAAAGAGGAGATCGAACGCAGACGAATTGAGAAACGAAATAGAGAGCTAGAAGCCCAGAACAGAGAATTACTCATGCGTGAAGCAGAGTACAGAGCACAGCAGATCGCAAGACAGCAAGCAGAGTATGCTTACTACCAGCACAAGAAGAATTTTAGCACAGAAGGAATCGAGGTGCCATTCCATGGTAATATTCGAGCGCAAGCCGTACAATCCGAAGACTAGGGAAGCTGAACTGTTGGATAGAATCGAACAGTTAGAGCGTGAGAAATCAGAATTAGAAGCGGTTATCAGAAAGAACAAGCACGAGATTCTCTGGTTGCAGGGAATAGCGAAGTACAGAAAGGAGAATTGATGGCACAACGACGAATGATATCGAAAGAAGTTATTCAAAGCCAACGTTTCTTGACGTTGCCACTTGAGGCGCAAGCATTATATTTTCATTTGATTGCTGCAAGTGACGATGACGGAGTTGTTGATGCATTCCCAATCGTCCGAATGGTTGGGGCAAGAGAAGACAATTTAGGTTTGCTAGTTGTGAAGAAATTTGTTTTTCCACTAAATAACGAAATGATTTATTTCATCACAGACTTTTCAAAGCAAAATAAAATCAGACAAGATAGGATTCAACCATCTATCTACCGTGATTTATTACTTGAAAAAACTGACCTCGTACGAGACGGAAAGAGGTTGGTTGACAAGAATAAAATATTTGACGGACAAATGTCTGACAAGTGTCTGACAAGTGACGGACAAATGGCAGACGTATGTCAGACATCTGACGGACAAATGTCCGCACAGTATAGTATAGGTAAGTATAGTATAGGAGAGTATAGTTTAGAACAACTAAGTACAGAAAAAGAATCCGTTGTTGATGATAAAAAACCTAAACAAAAATCATTTTCCCAAATTATCAAAGAAAGTAACATCAAACTTAACGACAGGCAAGCTCAAATGTTACTAGACTATGTTGGCTTAGACAACATGACAATTGAAATGATCCAATATGCGGTTGAGCTGACTGAAGATGCAGGAGCTAACAACTTCAACTATCTAAATAAGATTTTGAAATCTTGGAAAGAGAAGAAGTTGACCTCGCTAGATGCAGTCAAGAAAGATGTTGAAGAATTTGAAATAAGAAAGTCTAATCCATCAGAGGACAATCCAGCAGTCTTTAAACCTTATCGGGACGAGTTGCCATTTTAGGAGGTTTGCATGATTGAAAAGATTGGATTTGAACCACTGCACTATGTGAATGAAGACGAGATATGCCCTAAGCATTCTTGCTATATGTGGACGTTTAAGAAGCCTGTTCGGGCTGTAAACAGGACAGGGCCTTATCAACCAACATTTTGCCCTCAATGCGTCAGAGAAAAGGTAGAACGAGAGCAGGAGGCGGAAATGGGAGAAGCATACACTTCATCAATCCTCAGAAACACATTTGATGTGCTAAACAAGAATAGCTTGATTCCTAACGACTTGAAAGATGCTAGTTTCAAAACATTCACGGTATCAACTGAGGCTGACAATCTAGCTAAAAACTTCGCCCTGAGAGTTGCAAAGCATTACTTCAAGGATGGCAAAGGCAATACAGTCATCGTAGGTGAAGCTGGACGAGGGAAAACGCACCTTGCAATAGCAATAGCAAGAAAGATAAACGCAGACTTCAAGGCTATCAATACACCTAAAAGCGTATTGTTTATGAACGTACCAGCTATGTTCCAAAAAATCCAGAGTGGCTTTGGTCGTAGAGACGTGCGAAGTGCGGACGACTGGCTGGAGCTATTGAAAAGAGTTGACTATCTTGTTTTGGATGACTTCGGCAAAGGCGATCAAGCACAGTGGAAGAAAGATTTTATGTACACACTGCTTGACGCAAGAGATAAAACAATCATCACAAGCAATCTCTCAGGCGCAGAAATGAAAAAGATATTTGATGCAAGCTTAGTTAGTCGTGTTGCTAAAGGTTCAAAGGATTTGAGTTTTAAATATCCGCAAGATTCGGAAGACAGGAGAACATTACCATTTTGAGCAAAGAAAAAGCAGGGTACAGAGTATCACAGATGATTGATGACTTCGAGTGGATGTTCTACCCGCTGTCAGATGTCATGAAAGAAAAGCTACTAACGAGTGATCCAGTAGCGTCAGAAATGAAAATTAAGGATTTAATGCTATGCGCATTATTAAGAGAGGTAGAACATGGATAAACTACACAAGAAAATTTTACAAGCAATCCCAATCGGGAGTGAACGCCCAAGACCTAGACGAGAAATTGAACAGATGCTAGGCATGAGTAAGCGGTCGGTTGAAAAAGCTATCGAGCGGTTAGTATTCCAGTACGGAATTCCAGTCGTTGCCATTAAGCAAGCAGGGCACAATGGCTATTACTTGCCACGAAGTGAGGAAGAACGACAAGAGGGATTGCAGGCATACAAGAGCCAGATCAAAACATCCCAGATGAGAGTGTCAAAGGTCGAAGCGGTAGACTTGGATAAGTTTCACAAAGAACTGAAAGAGGCCCTGCATGCTTGAACCGTTTGATTATGATAGATGGCTCAGTACACCACCAGAACCATATACAGAGTCAGAAGAAGATGAAGATGAAGCATACGAAAGCTGGATAGACAGACAGCTATGCGAAATGGATTAAACAAAGGAGAAGAGGAATGACAAATAATCAATTATCAACAGTAACACACAAGGATTTCTTTAATTCGCCAGCGGTAAAAGCTAAATTTCAAGAAGTGTTAAAGGGCAAAGAGAATGAATTTGTAGCAAGTTTGCTATCGATCGTAACCAACAACAAGCTATTCGCTAGAGCAAGCAATCAATCAATCATGACCGCAGCAATGAAAGCAGCAGTCTTGAATTTACCGATCGAACCAAGCTTAGGCCAGGCATATATTGTACCCTACGGCCAAGAAGCTCAATTTCAGCTTGGATATAAAGGGCTTCTGCAATTGGCGCAACGAAGCGGGAAGTACAAGAGTATCACTGCTGGAATTGTCTACAAGAGCCAATTTATTTCCTACAATCCACTCTTTGAAGAATTGGAAATCGATTTTACTCAACCACAGGATGAAGTGGTAGGATACTTCGCATCGTTTAAATTGATAAACGGATTTGAGAAATTGACTTATTGGACGAAGGAGCAGGCTGAAGCACACGGCAAACGGTTTTCTAAAACCTACAGCAAAGGCCCTTGGAGTTCGGATTTTGATGCAATGGCTCAAAAAACATTGCTTAAACAAATCATCAGTAAGTACGGCCCATTATCAGTAGAGATGGAGCAGGCTTTCACAGCAGATAATGAGTCAGAGGATGTTAAAGGATCACCTATTGATGTTACACCTCAAGAAGAAAACTTGTCTGATTTCTTGGGAGAACCTACAGAAACCGAGTTGCCTAAGCACGATAAGGAAACGGGAGAAGTTTTGGAAGAGGTAAGCTTCTTTGAGGGAAATACAACGAACATAGCAGAAGGTGTTTAAAACGTCCTAGAATCGTTTTTAGGTGTTAGGTATATAAATTATCGACCAACTAATTAAAATTTGATGTAGAGCAAATGAGACGTTTTAAAATCGATTCTGGAAAGGAGACGAAGTGGAAACAGAAAAATTGACAGACGAGAATTATTATTCTGACAAAAATTGGCTATCTAATTCACGATTTAAAGAATATCAAAAATGCCAAGCGAGGGCCTATGCCGTTGACAATGGATTGTGGACTGAAGAAAGAGATGAAACACCTCTTCTTTTAGGAAATTACGTACACAGCTACTTTGAAAGCAAGGAAGCGCATGATGAGTTTTTGAAAGAAAACGGAGAAAAACTTCTTGCAAAATCGGGCAAAAACAAAGGCGGATTAAAATCAGATTTTTTGATTGGAGATAAAATGATCCAATCATTGGCTGATGATGAAGGGTTCAACAGGCTTTATCATGGGCTTGCTGGAGACGAAGTCAAAAAAGAAATGATTGTCTATAGCGAAATCGAGGGCGTACCAGTAAAGGGTAAGCTTGACAGCGTAAACCTTACTCGTGGATATTTCGTGGATTTAAAAACTATGAAATCAATCTACACGGAAGAGTGGAATGCGGACTTGAAGAAGCGTGTTCCAGCGTCAGTGAACAACATACTAGGCTTTGGCTATCACGGACAGCTTGGCCTGTATCGTGAGTTGCTGAAGCAAATGACAGGCAAGGATTTTAGACCATTGATTGTAGCAGTCAGCAAAGAAAACATCCCTGATAAAGAGATAATCAAAATTGATGAAGAATGGCTTGAAGAAGGGCTACAAAATATCAAGGATAACATTGTCGAAGTATGGAATATCATACAGGGTAAGCAAGAACCAAAGAAATGCGGGCGTTGCGATTATTGCAGAAACCAGAAGAAATTAGGCGCATTAATCAGCCTGAATGACTTAATAGAACTTTAAAAAACATGAGCTGGGAACCTCACTAAAAGCAACCTAGAAAATAAGCGTCAGACTTGGACGAATGACGTAAAGGATTTCACCAGCCAAGCCATTTTCTCACACATTTTAAAATTGGCTGGTGGATTTTAATTAAATCATGAAATTAATACTAAATATTGAACCAAAACCACAGAGCAGGCCGAGGTTTGCAAGGCGTGGAAAGTATACCAAGGTCTACGAAGAAAAGGAGATGGAGATTTGGCGCAGTCATTGCCGTTTTCTGGTCGCTAACCAGTACAAGGGTCAACCTATGCTTGAGGGAGCGCTTAAAGCGAAGGTTAGATTTTATATCCGACCTCCGCAATATATCTCCAAGGTCAAAAAGAACCAGCAGGCTTTAGCAGATGAAACAATACCAGTGGATAAGAAGCCAGATATTGACAACTACGAAAAAGCGCTATATGACAGTATGTCAGAGATTGTCTTTAAAGATGATGGACAGATAGCTTTGCATGACGTAGGAAAATTTTACAGTCTAAACCCTCGCATAGAGGTAGAGGTCGAAGAGGTGAAAACATGAACAACGTAAACCGCTTCTACTCAATCATCGAAGAGAAGCAGAGTAAATATAAAAATATGTTTGATTTTCTGCGCACGTTTATATCGAATGAAAAAGAGGTGAGCTACATAGGATCTAGAATCAGAATTGATAAGAAGGGGGGGCGATTGCCTCCCGTGAATACAATGATTCGGTTAGCGCCTGTATTTGATAAAACATTCTTTGAAACATGTCTGAGAGAAAAATTAGACTCGGCTAAGATAAGAGATAGTGATGTTGAAGTTGGGCAGAAATATTTATTAAAAATTGATAGCACGCAGAACACAACAGAGGAAGAGCGATTAAGAAAGTTAAAACGCAAGCTCAAGCGTGAAATGCATTTAGAGAAATCATGGGGGATTTAAATTGGAATTATGAAATTTTTAGATTTATTTGCAGGAATCGGGGGCTTTCGTCTTGGCATGGAAGCAGCTGGCCATGAATGCGTAGGATTTTGTGAAGTAGACAAATTTGCAAGAGCTAGTTATAAAGCGATACATAAAACAGAAGGAGAAATAGAGCTACATGATGCAACAGGAATCACAAAGAAAGAAATCAAAGCAATCGGACAAGTCGATGTTATCTGCGCAGGATTTCCGTGTCAGCCTTTCAGCGTTGCTGGGACAAGACGAGGTTTTGAAGATACAAATGGAACTCTCTTCTTTGAAATCGCAAGGTTCGCTTCCGTTCTCAAACCTAAGTATCTATTCCTCGAGAACGTCAAGGGGCTTATTAGCCATGATAAAGGGTACACCTTTGAGACAATCATCGAATCGTTGGATGAGTTGGGGTATGATGTCGAATGGCAAGTGCTTAACAGCAAGGATTTTGGGGTCCCCCAAAACAGAGAACGGGTGTTCATTATCGGACATCTTAGAGGAACAAGTGGAAGACAAGTATTTCCTATTTTTGAAACAAGATCAGATAAATCAATTATCCAACTAGGGAATATCAAGAAAACTGAAAGTTTTGGCGGAAACCCTCAATGCGGGAGAGTTTATAGTCCAGCTGGATTAGCACCTTGTTTAAATACGATGCAAGGTGGACAAAGAGAACCAAAAATCTTTATTGATGGTAAGGTACGCAAACTAACACCTCGAGAGTGCTGGAGATTGCAAGGATTCCCTGATTGGGCTTTTGACAAAGCGCAAGAGGTTAACTCTAATAGTCAATTATACAAGCAGGCAGGCAACAGCGTGACAGTCAATGTTATTGCTGCTATTGCAAAGGAGTTGAAATGAAACTAAAAGAACTAATTACAAACGTACAGCAATGGTCTATTGATCGTGGATTGGACAAGGCAGACAGCAAGAAGCAGTTGCTAAAGCTCTATGAGGAATTTGGAGAATTAGCTTCTGGGCTTGCGAAGGGGAATAAAGAAGTTGTAAAAGATTCAATTGGTGATGTGGTCGTTGTGTTGATTATACTAGCACAACAACAAGACATCAGACAAATTAGTGATTTATGTATAATTTTTGACAACCTATCAACAAATAATCTTATGCCAAGAGCGTCTGAACTTATTGGTCTTATCTCCTTGCGAGTGAGACGGATAAAAAATGAAATTGAAGAACCTATTGTGCGTTTGATTTCGTACTTAAGAACGATTGCTAAATACGAAAATCTAAAATTTGAAGACTGCTTGTCACAAGCATGGAATGAAATCAAAGACCGCAAGGGTAAGTTAATTGATGGCGTTTGGGTGAAAGAAGAGGATTTGAAATGAAAGAAAAATCTTATGAACAAGTGCTGGATGAAATGATTGAAGAAGACAAGGTCAATAATCCTAGTCATTATCTGGGTGCTTTTGGCCTTGAAGCCATTGAGGTTGTCCGAAATTTTGCAGGGAATTTAACAGCCGTGCAAGGATTTTACTGGGGCAATGCGATTAAATATTTATTGCGATTCCAAAGCAAGAACGGGTTGGAAGATTTAAAGAAAGCCAGAAAAAATCTGGATTGGTTGATTGAGGAGATGGAAAATGAGTAAAATAGTTAACGCTCAAATCGATGAAACTTTTTTTGGAAGAGAAGAGCATGGAATTCTGACTTGTTATTTATATTTAAAAGGTAATGGTTTTGGTGTTGGACTTGGTGGACGAGCACTTGACGGATATGACAAGAGCAAGAAGAAAAGAGTTGCTACGCAAGAAGGTTTTGAATTCATTGATAGAATCATGACTGTTGTCGGCGTCAAAAAATGGGAAGATTTGGTCGGAGAATATGTCAGAATAGAAGTGCCAGAAGCAGGATTTGGAAGCAAAATCACTAAAGTAGGTAATCTTATCAAGGATGATTGGCTTGATTTTGAAAAGTTTTTTGATGAGCAAGGGGGAAGGGAATGAATAAACAGGAATTGATTTCCATAATTAGAACCGAAATATTACTAGCTAAATCAAACCCAGAAAGAAAGGGGTATATAGCAGGCCTTGAAGAGGCTATAAGTATTATTGAAGGATTCTCAGACGAACCGCAAAAAACAGTCGTACCGCAGTTCGTGGCGGATTGGTTGAGTAAACTAAAAAGTGGCCTGTTTGGGTTAAATTACGACTCAGTATCAAGTGAAATTTATGATTGGGTACATGCTGAAGAAGATAATCTCAGAAATTTGCATTTAGCGTTCGTTTATGGCTACGAGGTCGAGAAAGAGAAGCGGTATTTGGTGAAATTGAAAGGTATTGAAAAAGAAAAATGTTATCTCAACTATAATTTTGGTGGAGTATGGTTGTTTTATAATCAAGAAAATTTTTATGGATACCGAGCACATCACACCCGCAAAGAGCTTGAAGAAGCAGGGTTCGGATGGGTGTTTGATTGTGAGGGAATTGAGATTGAGGAGGTGCAAGATGATTCCAAAATTTAGGGCTTGGCTAAAGAAAAAACAGGAAATGGATAATGAAGTCGATCAGATTAATTGGTTCAATGGTGAATTAGATTTTATTGGGGACGGAATCACCTACATGGTTAAGGCAGATGATTTGGTCCTCATGCAATCGACAGGCTTGTTTGATAAGAACGGGCAGGAGGTTTTTGTTGGCGACATCATTAAATGTACCATAGGATGTCCTCATGAGGTCTATTTAGAAAAAGAGTACGGTGGTACATATGTAGGCGGAATGCCTGCTATATATCTAAAAGGCTTGCTAAATGGATATGCGTGGACTGGTGATGAAGAAATTATCGGCAATGTCTTTGAAAACCCCGAACTTTTGGAGGTAACAGAATGACCGAGATTAAATTAATATTTTTCATAGCCTCTTGCGTAGTGTCGTTCTACGCAGGAGCAACATTTAACAGGTCTGTAGTGACTCACAAGGAAGAAGCCAACGGCAGGTATCACGTCACAGTCAGACATTATGGTAAGTATCTGGTCAACAAGGGTCAGTACGAATCCATATCGGTCGGTGATGACATGCCCGAATTTTTAAAGAAAAAAGGAGATTAAAATGAACTCAGATAAATTTTTAAACAAGTTTACTTACTTAATCCTGTGCGTATTTGTTGCTGTCGTCTGCTTCGGATTTTACAAGCAATATGAAGCGAACCAAAATCTAAATGATAAAGTGTTTAGACTTGAAAAACAAAATGAAGAAATCACTGAGCAAGTGGACAAGCTCAATAAGACGATTGACGAACAAATCGCTAAGAATTTGAAAGAAGTAGCGGAGCGGAATAATGTTGGAGGATAAGATAACACAATTAAAACATGCGAAGGAATGCTATTTACGAGACTTAGAACCCGAACACATGGCAGTCGTGCAGAAAGATTTTGGGTTACAAGTAGCATCCAAGCGCAGAGATTGGTTAAAGAAGCAGGTTAAGAAATGTGATGAGGAGATTGAATGTCTGAAGAGAGAGTAATTCCGCTTTTGCCAGAGATTAACGAAAAGAAAACAATCAGAAAGGCAAAGGCTAAATTAAGAGAATATCCAAAATGGCGTGAAATTGCCTGTGACGAAGCAACGCAGAAAGTAACGCAGGAATTTACGTTTGAGATACGAAGCGGAGCTGGACCAAACAGACCAGTCGAGAATCTAGCGATTAGAAGAGTAGATGCGCTTGCCGAGCTGGAAGAGATTGAACAGGCAGTATCAAGGCTATTTAATCCGACTTATCGGTTTATCTTGTATTCTCGGTTTCTCAAAAACGTGCCTGACTCAGCTTATGTCATCTACACAGAGTTAGGGATTGAGAAGACGCGCTATCAAGAATTGTTAGAAGGGGCATTGCTCGCTTTCGCCTGGCAATACCGCGGTGCAGTACTGGTTTGCGAAAAGCGGTAATTTTGCGGTAAAAATGCGGGAAATTTGCGGTAAAAATGCGGGAAATTTGCGGTAAAAATGCGGGAATTGTTAGGTCGAAATAGTGATAAAATGGTAGTATCAAAGATTTAGCAAGAGGTCTTTGATCTAATTCCTTTAAATAAACTTCCGGGGAGAGAATGGTAGATTTTGACCTGATGCGATTTCAGGCTCTCTCTTACATAACCGCAAACAATAAAATTTAGAAAATCGTACAGTATCGCGCCTCTGCGGTTAGGGCGCATTTTGGGAATAATGGTTAAGAGGTCTTAAATCTCCTTATGTATTTTTTTAATGTTCATGTTCGTGTTCATGGTTACCTCGCAAAAACCTTTTTCAAAAATCTTTGCCTCTTCTGGTTCGATTCCAGTAATTCCCTTCAGTCGCTCATGCGACTTTTTATTTTTGTCTGAAAAGGTGGTGATGGAAAATCGCTAAATTAACTCTAAAACAACAAAGATTCGCTGACGAGTACATCATCAGCGGAAATGCAACAGGAGCGGCCGTTAAGGCTGGGTATAGCCCTAAATATGCTAATACGAATGCTTCTAAGCTACTACAAAACACTGCAATAAAATCCTATATAGACGAAAGGCTGGCTCAGCTTGCGTCTGAGAAGATTGCAACGCAGGAAGAGGTTCTGAGTTATTTGACTTCTGTAATGCGCGGAGAAACGCAAGAACAGACCTTGATAAGCATTGGAGAGTTAGGTCAGGAAATAACGGATATAGACGTAGGGGCCAAGGACAGGATTAAAGCTGCTGAACTTTTGGGAAAACGACATAGACTTTGGACAGATAAGGTAGAAGCTGACATTTCTGGAACGGTGGTGTTCGCGAATGAATCAGACATACCAGATTAAGCCAAACGATATTGTTGTTGATTTACCTAAGACAGTAGGCAGTGGTTACGGCCGATTTTGGCGTTCTCGTAATTTCTTTCGAGTGGTGAAAGGTTCTCGTGGTTCAAAGAAATCGAAAACCACGGCTCTTAACTTCATTGTACGGATATTAAAATATCCTTGGGCAAATTTGCTTGTGGTACGTAGATACTCAAACACAAATAAGCAATCAACTTATACAGATTTTAAGTGGGCCGCTAACCAACTGAAAGTCGCTCATAAATTCAAGTTTAACGAGTCTTTGCCTGAAATTACAGTCAAAGAGACAGGACAGAAGATACTATTTCGTGGTTTGGACGATGAGTTGAAAATCACATCTATCACGGTAGATGTAGGAATACTCTGCTGGGCTTGGTTCGAAGAAGCATATCAAATCGAAAGCGAAGATAAGTTTAGTACGGTCGTCGAGTCGATCCGTGGTAGCTTGGACGCGCCTGACTTTTTTAAACAAATCACGGTTACATTCAACCCGTGGAACGAAAGGCACTGGCTCAAACGTGTCTTTTTTGATAAAGAAACGCAGAGAGCAGATACGCTATCGCTCACAACGACTTACAGATGCAACGAATGGTTAGACAAGGTCGATATCAAACGTTATGAGGATTTGTACCAAACGAATCCTAGACGGGCTAGAATCGTCTGTGATGGTGAGTGGGGCGTGGCTGAGGGGCTTGTATTCGAGAATTACAGCGTTCTTGATTTTGATATACAAGACACAATAAAACGAGTAGGCGAAACTGCTGCAGGCCTTGACTTTGGTTTCACACACGACCCAACTACTTTCCCGCGATTGGCCGTTGACTTGGATAAAAAAGAATTGTGGATATATGCAGAGCATTACGAGCACGCTATGACCACAGAAGACATTTATCAGATGATTGCCAAGAACGATATGCTAAACGCTGAAATTACAGCAGATAGTGCAGAACAGCGCTTGATTGCAGAATTGAGGTCAAAAGGCGTCAGAAGAATTCAAGCGTCTGTAAAAGGCAAAGGTTCAATCAATGCTGGTATAGATTTTATGAAGCAATTCAAAATCTATATCCACCCGTCTTGTGAGAAGACGATAGAGGAATTTGATACTTATATCTACAAGCAAGATAAAGACGGTAATTGGTTGAACGAGCCAATCGATGCGAATAACCACGTTATCGATGCCATCAGGTACGCTTTAGAGAAATATCACATTGAAAGAAAATCAACACAAGACCGCATGAAGAATGCGTCTTATTATTTCAGGAGGTAAGATTGGAAGTTAAATTTTTAAACGGCACACGTTTCGACAGTAGATCAAACGAACAATTTATGATGATGACTGAAGACTTCGAAATCATCGAATACGGTTCTGATAACTGGATTGAACAGTTAAAACGCTACGTAAACCGTCATAAAGCAGAGCAACAGCCACGACTAAAAGAGTTAAAACGTTACTACAAAGGCGATAACAACATCAAGTATCGACCTGCTAAAACGGACGAAACTGCGGCAGACAATCGCATTTCTAGTGACTTTGCTAAGTACATCACCATTTTTGAGCAAGGCTACATGTTGGGCAATCCAGTCGAGTACAAGAACGAAAATGAAACAATACTTGACAATATCAAAGACTTCTCTGCTAAAAACAACGAGAAGAAGCACAACTCCTCAATCAAGAAAGACTTGTGTGTGTACGGCCGTGCTTACGAGCTTTTGACTGTAACGAATCGAGATGGCAAGGCTTGGGTTAAGCTGTACAAGTTAAAACCAGAAGAGACTTTTGTTATTTATGATGATACCTACGAACAAAACTCACTCATGGCCGTAAATTACTATGATGTAGATTATGGAGATAGCAAACGTAAAATGATTATTAAAGTCTATACTGCAGATCATATCTATAGCTACGAGTGGAAGTCTACGGATAGCGATAAAATGGCGCTCAAGGACGAGCAAGATCATTATTTCAAAGCTGTGCCAGTCAATGAGTACAGCAATAACGAGGAGCGATTGGGGTCATATGAGTCTGTGCTGGATAACATAGACGCTTACGACTTGTCACAGTCTGAGCTGGCTAATTTCCAACAAAACAGCAACGATGCTATCTTGATGATTAAAGGCAATCCGTATACAGGCACAGAGGAAAACGACTTCTTCGAGGATGGACGAATCAATCCAAATGGTCGTTTGTATGTGTCGCAGGCTTATAAAAAGGCTCAAGTCCTCATTTTGGATGACAATCCAAACCCAGGTGGAGCCAATCCAGACGCCGGCTATTTAATCAAGTCGTATGATAGTAAAGGTGCGGAGGCATACAAGCAGCGTCTTGTAAATGATATTTTACGCTTTACATTCACACCCGACACACTTGATAACAACTTCTCAGGCACGCAATCTGGCGAGTCGATGAAGTACAAGCTTATGGCTAGTGATAATTATCGAGAACAACAGGAAGACCTGTTTGAAGCCGGGCTTATGCGTCGCTTGCGATTGGCTGTCAATATTTGGACAATCCAAGGCAACGAAAATACAGCTTATGAGTTAATCAATGAGACATCGGTAGTATTTAAACCTAATATCCCGCAGAACGAAAAAGAAATCGTTGAGATTATTAAGTCGCTTTACGGAATTGTTAGTGATCAGACGATTTTTGAATTGTTGAATCAAGTTACGGGTGTAGATGCTGCAGATGAACTGAAACGTTTGAAGGAACAGGAAACCTTAGAACAGCCTGAGCCACGACTAGATCCAGTAGATGAGGTGGTCGATGATGAACAAGAAGTTGAATCAAAACCATCTTGATTACTGGTCAGGGCGCTCAGATGAAATTTTTCGTTATCTAGACCGAAAAGATATTGATTTTTTTGGAGAATTAAACAAAGTCTATCAAGAGCAAGCTAATGAAATGCAAAAAGCCTTTTATGACTTCGTCAGCAAGTATTCTGAAAATGGTTCTATTAGTTATCAGGAGGCGCTACAGCGCTTAAAAGGCACTGACCTGTCAGATTATCGGGAGAACGCCAGAAAGTATCGTGAACAAGCTGAGAAAGACCCAGAATTGCTTAAAAGGTTGAATGAACAGTATGCATCAGCTAGAGCGACAAGATTAGATGCTCTGCAAATAGATATGTTCTTTCGCGCAGGAGTTGCAAGAGGTCTTATTGCTGATAAGTTTCAAAGCTATTTACAAAAAATGGCTGTGATGAGCTACAAGAAGGCTATGAGTGGTCGAGTTGGTGCAATCAACGAACCAGCTTTAAAAGAATTAGTCAAAACACCTTTTAACGGTTATAACTACAGTCAGCAATTGTGGGGCAATACAGATAATCTAGTTAAGGATTTAAAAAAAGTCCTGAAGACTGGTTTTGTTCGTGGAGAACACCCCAGAACAATGACTAGAGACTTAGCGCAAAAATACAAAGTAGCCAATAGTAGAGCTGAAACGCTCGTCAGGACAGACGGGACAATGATTGTCAATCGCTCTGCCATCCAGCGTTACAAAGATGCAGGGCTGAAATACTATCGCATATTGGTTCATCTAGATAACCGTACGACTGAAATCTGCAAAAGAATTCACGCAGAGGACAAGCGATATTTGATTGATGAAATGCAGGCAGGAGTAAACGCTCCGCCTTTTCATTTTAATTGCCGGTCTGGTGTAATACCTGATGAAGAAGAATTGAATGATGATAGCATAGCTCATAATAACGATTTTGAGAAGTTAAAAGATGATCTTGCTAATTTGTGGGATGATATATCAAAAGGGAATTCACCTTACAAGAGTATTGAACGAGGTCTTGCAGAGAGTTATACAATTGGACAGTTGCCAAGTGTGAAAGGGACCGAAGAGTTACTGAAACGTGTACAAGTGACCGGTAAGAATTTAGCAAAAATCTTAGAAAAGCACGGAACAGAATTTCCATTAGACCAAATGTTATTGTTGCAAGAATTGGTTACCGATCCAGATTATGCTGCAGATAATTCTGACCATCACAACAATTCGATATTACTCTACAAAAAAGTTCCTGAGCGTTTAAAATATCTAATGGAAGCCGCGCTTATACAAAAGGATGATGGCAATTACATCATCCACTATCACAAAATTAAAAAACAAAAATTAAATAAATTGAAACGTG
>ERZ773006.441-NODE-441-length-19511-cov-33.6225_pt1 | contig 19511 bp, 20 predicted proteins | sample MGYA00580843_ERZ773006 | MGnify/ENA primary metagenome ERZ773006 (study PRJEB29015, sample SAMEA2738011) | human oral metagenome | biome: human oral; feature: human-associated habitat; material: dental | place: China | collected 2052 ... | reverse complement strand
TCTGTCGGTGTTATGGGTGATGGCCGTACTTATGACTACACTATCGCTATCCGTGCTATCACTTCAATTGACGGTATGACAGCTGACTTTGCGAAACTTCCATGGGAAGTTCTTCAAAAGATTTCTGTTCGTATCGTTAACGAAGTTGACCACGTTAACCGTATCGTCTACGATATTACAAGTAAACCACCTGCAACTGTAGAGTGGGAATAAAATATAAACCTAATTTAAAGTGACTTGATTGATTTAACAGCATTTTGAATTGTTTTAAAACGCTAAAATCTAATTAATTATATTTGGTTCCCCACCAAATACCCCACCAGAATTTCTTTCTAGTGGGGATTTTTTATATCTTGAATATACAATATAAGTGCACAATAAAAACTAATAAGATTTTTCTAGTAAAATAGAATTGAACAAACTAGTTACGAAAGGAAAACTTATGAGCTACCATCAATTTACCATACTTGTAGGCCATAGGTCAGTCTACCATTTCCCATAGCGTGTGATTCGCTAAATCCGCTACAAGATTATACCATTCATTAAAGTTGAATTTTAAAAAAACAAAATAATTTTTTAATAAAGACCCACAGCTCAAAGATTATACAGAAATAATCTACCTTTTGAAATATTTTAAAAGAGCCGCTTAGGATGATAAAAAATAACCTCAAGTACAGTTTACATGTACATGGAGGTTAGTGCACCTTTTCGATATTAAAAAAGTAATCTAGATATCCACTAATGTCATTAGTAAATCCCGCTAATGACTTTTTTATATCAATAACACCTAATAGTTCAAGGTGTTCATTGAATATTCTTTTATAATCAACATTTGGTGTCAATAAAATAATTTGTGCACTAACGTTATTTCGCCTAATTTTTTTTGACTTTTTTTCCATAGTTACATTTCTTTGTATGTATGATAAAATATAGACAATTGGTTGCTGTAGTAATTTTTAAACAATTAAAATGGTTGCCAATTTTAACTTTCAACTTATATTTTTTTATATATTTTTTAACAGTAATCAACAACCAAAAGTGCTTTACAATATTGAGCATACCTCTCCTCCAATTTCTATTTTTATTATAGCTTGGTTATACCATTTAATTAGTTGAATATCGTAAACGGTTCATTTATTGTCATCTACGATAAAAATATAGCGATGATGACTGTTCTCAGACTATTTACGACTTGACGGTTCTATTACTCCAATCACTACTTTTATAATATTAACTTGGAGAAGAAATATGGATTTTTATTTAGATGTTGTAAAAATGTATTGATTAAACCTAGGAAAATATCATTCTTATCTAAAACAACAAATCATATAATTTTAATGCCGGAAAAGACTTCAATGTCTTTTACTACAGTACTAACTATTTTAACGAATGGAGTGTACACTAATTGTTAAATATTTTTATTTTAGAAGACGAATTTTTACAACAAACACGAATAGAGACCGTTATTAAGGATGTTATTGCAAAAAAATCTCTAAAATGTAAAGGACCTGAGATTTTTGGAAAACCTAGCCAGCTACTTGACGCAATTACCGAAAGAGGTTCTCATCAACTTTTCTTTTTAGATATTGAAATTAAAGGAGAAGAAAAAAAGGGGCTAGACATTGCAAAAGAAATTCGGAAAAAAGACCCTAATGCAACAATTGTTTTTGTAACAACACATTCAGAATTTATGCCAGTCACTTTTAAATATAGAGTTGCTGCACTAGATTTTATTGATAAAGCTATGGATGATGAAGATTTTTATGAACGTGTTCATTTAGCAATTGAATATACCATGGATAAAATGGGTGCCACTATTGCCCAAGATTCATTTACTTTTGAAACAGCTACGGCCCATGTTCAAGTGCCTTTTAACAATATTTTATTTTTTGAAACATCTCCAACAATACATAAAGTTATTTTGCATACTAAAGAAGAACGCATGGAGTTCTACGCCAGTATTTCAGAAGTTGAACGAGCTGATGATCGCCTGTATCGATGCCATCGTTCATTTATCGTTAATCCTGAAAATATCATAAGGATCAATAAAGAAGAGAAAATGGTAATGTTTGAAAATAATAATGAATGTCCCATTTCGCGTACGAAATATAAGGGCCTCCTAGAAAAAGTTAAATCTTTGAAAAGCTAAGGTGTTTCTATGGATATAGTTATAAATTTATTGCTGTTCTATTCTAAGACATTAGTAGTATTGTTACTGTTTCAACAGATTAGTAACCAACCAATCAAACCTTTGTGGTGTATTATTGGTCCATTTTTGTATGTTCTACTCCTCATCATATGTCCTCCTGTTGGATACTTTGCTTTCTTTTTTATCTTCATCGCTTATAACATATATCAAAATAAGTATAAAAGTAAAATACTTGATATTTTTTATGGCTTGTACCCCGTTATTGTTGAAAGCTTGCTAGGTAGAATGTTAGGATTCTATGTTTTCCCTTTACTAGGAGTCTCAGTCTTCAATGAAGTCAAACTAAGTTGGTATGATATCTTAATTGAATTACTGGTTTTCCCTCTTCATTTACTCATAGTAAAATCTCTTAGGTTAGATTTTAACGAAATAAAAGAAGGTTTCAAGCGTCACTATTTCAAATATTTATTATTACTGATCAACATCTCTATGCTTGTATATATGTTGTTAGTTTCTATACTTGTTATTTATAGAGACAAATTAGCTGATGCAGATATCTGGAGAGGGCATATTAATAACTTTTATATTGTTCTGTTTTTTGTAATACTACTCTACCTCAATGCAGTTTCAAAAGAAAAACTAGAAAAGGAAATAATTGATCAAAAGGATACTCAACTAAATGAACTATCTAGTTACAGCCATCATGTTGAATCACTTTATGAGGAAATTAGAAGTTTCCGTCATGACTACATTAATATTTTGACCAGTCTAAAATTAGGAATTGATACTCAAGATATCGAAGCTATTAAAACTGTATACAATGGTGTCCTAAGAGATAGTGGAAATCAATTCTATGATAGTAAGTTTGATATTGCTAAACTTAGTAATATTAAGAATGATGCTATCAAAAGTATTCTTTCCGCTAAATTACTTGAGGCACAAAATAAAGGTATTTCGATTTCTGTTGAGATTGAAGAACCAGTTAGTAATTTTAGGATAGAATTACTAGATTTTATAACTATCCTATCTGTACTTTGTGATAATGCTATCGAAGCTACGATTGAAGCTATAAGTCCAAGAATGACTGTTGCTTTCATGAATAATGATGATTCGTTGATACTTATCGTTGAAAATAGTATAAAATCAGAAAAAGTGGATGTTAATCATATTTTTGATAGGGGGTACTCTAGTAAAGGGGAAGAAAGAGGTCTTGGGTTACATAATGTAAATAGCATATTGGAAAAATACCCTAAATCTACGATTACCACCCGTAGTGCAAATCATCTCTTTTCTCAAACTATCAGATTTTGTAAGTAAGTCTCGACTTTTAACTTTAACCTCTTTAATCGACTTAGGTTTTGCATTTGAATCGTCCGTTTCTAGTATTTTTTGCTACATAGCTTATTAATTTTTGGGACCACTAGCATAGCTAGTGGTTTTCGTAAGACCAAAAAAAGACAGTAACTTCAGAATAGTTACTGTCTTTTTTATTTCATGTTTATCTTAAAGCCTTGATAGACTTGAAAAGTGGTAGAAAAGAGCCATTAAAAAATAACCTTTTTCATGTTTAGTTCCGGTAGTAAGGTCCGTTCGCCCCAATAACAAGATAATCTGAACTTCCTACTCCTCCTGCCACAACGGACAAGGCTACACTATCATCTTGAGATACAACCGATGCATTGAATGTATTATCTGAAACTCCTTGAGGCTTCAATTGAGCAGTATAACCTGTTGAGTTTTTGATAATTGTACCATCAGCGTTAATTGTAACTGATTCACCATTCGCATTAGTCCAAGTTCCCACAATAGAGCTAATATCACCATTATCAAGGGCACCGAAGTTAAGTGATGATTGACTATTAATTGTCCCCTTCTCAGATTTAGCCTTATCTGTTCTAGCTGTTGCTTCAGCCACTTGCCCTCCATCTGTGATCCCTGCTTGAGCTTGTTTTTGAGAAGAAGCTTTAGGTGCTACTGCTGAATCTTGATTGTCATTTTCTTTACTTGAAACTGCTGCTGATGATTGAGCTGCTTTCTTATCCTTCTTAACAGCTTTACTTGAGCTTGAAGATGATTTCTTAACTGTCCTGGCTGGGCTACTACTTGAGCTAACACGTGCTGACTCATGACTATTAAACTTAGTCACTAAGAAGATAGCGAGGATAACTACAATAAGAGCTGATAGGATACCAATGAGTTTAGTTGTTGTTTTCATAATTGACGTTCCTTTTTTTATGATTTACAAGATTAGTATAATATAAAGACAACTAAAGTTTCATTGAAGTCATAAACTGTAGTTTTTTTCGTCATAAAAGGACAACATCTTCTATTTTAAATGATAATCTTTAAATCATGTTAACAAAGAACAATTAGGATACCTCCCTAAAATCTCTCAAACAGTGGACAAATATATACCATGTCCATTCCCTTTTCTTGAGTAACTAATTTTAAAGATATGATATTAAGACCAAAAAAAGACAGTAACTTCAGAATAGTTACTGTCTTTTTTTATTTCATGTTTATCTTAAAGCCTTGATAGACTTGAAAAGTAGTTTATAAAGACTTCTTAATTATTTATCAATGCCCTACATCTGAATATGAAATATAATAACGTTGCCCATCTTTGACAAAACTATACCAGTTTCCATCAGGTAAAATTTCATATTTATCCCAATCAACATCACCTGCAGGCATTTTAAAAACAACCCCACTGTCTTTATCTGGTGCAGCATATACAGGGGTTTCCTCATCAAGTGTCAATGTTCCAGAAGTAGCTTTCCAAGCACCTCGACCACCCTCAACTCCTCCAACTTGAGAAGCTGGTGTTGTTGCTTTAGCCACTTTCCCACCATCTGTGGTACCTGCTTGAGCTTGTTCTTGAGAAGAAGCTTTAGGTGCTACTGCTGAGGCCTGATTGTCATTCCCTTCATTTGTGACTGCTGAAGAAGATGATTGAGCTGCTTTCTTATCCTTCTTAACAGCTTTACTTGAGCTTGAAGATGATTTCTTAACCGTTTGGACTGAACTGCTACTTGTGCCAACTCGTGCAGATTCATGGCTGTTAAATTTAGTCACCAAAAAGATAGCGAGAATAACTACGATAAGAGCTAATACTAAACCAATAAGTTTGCTTGTATTTTTCATGAGTGATGTTCCTTTAATTATTTTTTACGTCATAAATATAACATTTTTTATTTCTATATTTCAATACTGTTACATGAAGTAATATAAAAATGTTTTCCTACTATCCACTAATATCAGTTATCCTTTATGTCTTAGCTAATAGCAATATAACGACGTGCACCTGAATATGATAAATAAGAAATCCAATAATGACCATCTGCCTGAATAAGGCTGTCATAATTCACTGTATTTCCAGCATCATAGTATGCCAACTCAGGTGCAGAAATCTTTGGTTCTGCTTTGATACTTGCATAGCCTTTAAAAGTATAAACACCACTATTAGGAATTGATGGTTTAGAAGGATTAGATATAGTTGAAGCACTTTCTACAGTTGAAAGCTTTTGTACTGGAATATAGCGACGGTTTCCTGAATATGATAGATAAGAAATCCAGACATAACCATCTGATTGAAGTGTTTTATCATAATTGACAGTATTTCCCGCTTCATAATAGGCTAGTTCTGGGGCAGACATTTTTGGTTCGGATTTAATACTTACTCGCTCAGTAAATTGATAAGTTCCAGACGATGCTAGACTACTTACCGTATTATTTGTTGGCATCGGAGCATCAGGAATACTTGTATTCCCACCTTTTAAGTCTTTAAAATGGATGTAACCTGTATAATGGGAAATAGGTAATGTTTGAGTATGGTAACTATGATCACATACACCATTGATATACCAATTGTACTCCTCAATAATAACATTATTACCACGGACATCCGCTACCCATGCAACATGTCCATACCCGCCATCATCGAAATATGCTACAGATCCTCTAGCTGGAGTTTTATCTACACGATAGCCATACCTTCTAGCAGTAGCACCCCATTGGGCTCCATTTCCCAATGCTCGAGGTGGTTCAATATGATTCACATTTTTTAATCTATAAGCAACGAAAGATGTACAGTTACCCATAGCATATCCCCACTGGTCGTATCCTTCAGCAAACCTCCACGCTGCTGGGTAATCATCACCAATTCTAGGATTAGTTGACATTGGTCGTCTGATATTTCCAACACTGAATAATCGCGAATAACCAGTTCTTGGTTTTGACGGTTTATTATCTGTTGTAATTTCAGGAACTTTTGGTTCAGAAATTTTCTCTGTTACAGTAACTTTATTAAGCTCCTTAAACTTGGACTCAATTTTTTTATTTGTCTCATTTGAAACGTTTGGAGTAGTAATTTTTTTATCAGATAACTTAACGGTATCTGTCGTTTCATTGACCTTTTCTTCTACTGTTGATATTGGTTCAGTAGTATTTTCAACTTTGTGAGTTTCATCCGCAATAACTTTTTCAACATGCTGAGAACTTTCGCTTGCCTTTTCTGGAGTCACAGCACTTGAAGGTACTTCAGCAGGTACCAAACTTTCCTTTGGAACTGAAACAGTAGCTTCAGAAAGGACAATCTCATTATTTGAAGAAGTTACTTTATCTGACACAACTCCATTATCTCTAGTAATACTTGTAGTTGATTCAGAAGCAGCCACTTGCTCATCAGCATGAGCAGTCTGTATACCAGAAAGTAGGAAAACCCCTAAAAGAACAGAAGCAGCACCAAAAGAGTACTTACGAATTGAGAAACGTTGACTAGTACAGTTGAAATAACTATTCTTCATAATAGAAAAAATCTCCTTAAAATTTTTACATTAAAAAGTATAGCATCAAAAATTAATTATTTTCATACTTGTCATAAAATACTCAAATTTCGTCATAATCAGAAAACAACATTTTAAAACAAAAATACTATATACATCAAACTGCCCTGGTTTTTGAAACAAGCATCTTAGCAACAATCTCTTTTTGTTTAGTTTTTGAAACCAAGCATGACTCTCCGTTTTCAAAATAAATAATATCTAACTCTTTATCCAATCTAACAATGTTTTCTGGATTTACAACAAATGATTTATGGCATTTATACAGTCTGCAATCTTGTTTCACAATTTTTGACAATTGACCATAGAACTCAATCTGCTCTTCCGTTGTATGAAGAATCACCTTATGAACTGTTGGAGATGTTTCAAAATAGAGAATCTTATGGAAAGGAACTTGTATAGTTGCGTTATTTGTATCTACCGTAAAAGCACACTCTATTTGGCTCAGACCATTTTTAGAAAGTGCTAATTTAATATCAGAAATAATCCTATCTTCATATTCATTATTAGGCAAATTCTTATCAATAAAATCAATTGCGGCTAATCGATACTGAAAGGTTGAAAGTAGGAGTTTGGGATGTGCTGTGGTAAAAACAATACTTGCATACGGATCTCGCTCACGAATCTGTTGAGCAACCAATATTCCTCCTTCGATATCACTGTCAGATTCAATATCTAGAAAAAACAGTAAATGTGACCCTCTTTCCGTAATACACTCTAATAATTGATTTGGGTTATCGTATAAATCGACCTTCCGAATTCTTAAAATATTTATTTGTTTGGACTTGCGGATAGCATCCTCAAGACGAGCTTGTTGAAAATAATCTTCTTCTAAAACAAAAATATCTAACATGCTCAATACCCCCGTTTTATAACATTTTCTATAAATAACTTGATAAATGCGTTATTTATAGAACTAATCCAACTCTTTCGTTTTAATTGTACAACTTCCTCTAGCTTTCAGCAAATGTTTCCACAACTTATTTAACAATAAATTGATTCAATTGCTAAAGTGCAAACATCACTCTCTTATGAAAATGATATTACGGATTCTAGGCAATATCAACATAGCATTTTATGCCTCTATAAGTCATATTTATCATCAACAAAAAGGATCTTTCCATAGTTAACTTACATACCAGCATTATAGTAGATAACACCTGCTTTATCTATCAATAATTTAGTAATGTTGAGAGTACGATTTGTGAAGTTGTATAAACATGAAGTATAATTTCCCCAAATATTTTTGGAAAAAGAGGATGCAATCCTAGCCGTCTGCAAGACCACAATTATAATGACTCTGTCATTATGTATATTGTGTTATAAGCAGCGTCAGACTCTGCTGACTGTCTCCATCATCTCCTAAAAAATTCATTATAAGCTGTTTTTTTATTTTCAACTTATCAGACATAATTAATAAACGAAGGGAGAAAGTTATGGACAATGCATATACTATTTCAGCTCACTTTGGAAAAAAGATGAGTCGTGATCATAATATTCGTAATCGCAACATAACCAACTCAGAGGATCATATCGACCCAAATGGTTATTTTAAAATCATAGAGGAGCGACCTATAAAACAAGCTTATTATAAAATTTTCGGACAGACTGTGCTTGACTATAATGCGAAACAAACTCGGTCTGATAGACAAATTATAGACTATCAGACGAAAGTACTTTCAGCTTATAAACGTGATCCCAATCGCAATCCTGCTACCAGCCATGAGGCAATTTTTACAATAGGAAATGTTAACCATCATCCCACAATCACAGAATCAGAAAAGATTCTCACAGATTTTTTAGAACAATTCAAAAAAAATAATCCTAATGCCATCGTTTTCGGTGCCTATTTTCATGCAGATGAGCCTGGTTCTGCCCCTCATCTTCATGTTGATTTCATATTAGTTAAACGACAAAATAAAAGAGGCTTAACCATTCAAGTTGGTCAGGAAGGTGCCCTCAAAGAAATGGGTTACTACACATCAGGATCTAAAAAAAATAAAGATTTAGTAACGGCACAAACTCGATGGCAAGCAGCTCAACGCGAACTACTTCGAATAACAGCTAGAAATCATAGATTGCAAGTTCAAGAAAGTGGCAAATCAAAAACAATAGCTAACCATCTGGACACTGAGCTTTACAAACGAACTACAAAACTTAAAGAGTTGGATCAAAAAATCGAGGAGAAAAAGATGTGGGCTGAAAATGCTAAATCTGAAGCAGAGAAAAATAAAAAGGAACTGTCAGAGATCTTGAGAACTAAACAAGAGTTAGACATTGAAATTCAGATAAAAAAAGCAAACCTCGAAGAGATTACTAAAATTAAAAAGAAAAATAAAGAATTAAGAGAGGAGAATACTTTTTTAAAGAAATCAATTAATATTCTGCAAGAGAGTATCGATCTAGCCGAAAGTTGCTTCAAAACATATTTCTTAAAAAATAAAGAGAACCTCTGGAATATATTTAAACAAAAACCGTCTCAAACATTTGGTTCTAAAAAATACGAACGTTATAATATTATTCGTCATGATACAGAATTAAATGAAAAAACTTGCACAACACGAACGAGATTACTTAGAGGGCGAAAGACGTGATCCACCTCCTACACAACTATTTGGATATGATGCTAAAACTGATAATGAATCAGATTTTACATATGAGAATGAACAGATATAGAGAACCTTTCAGGATTGATTAGTGACTAACGAGTACTCGATATGAGTTGGTTCAATATAAAAGTTTCCTTGCTAATATAGCAAGGAAACTTTTATATGTTTACATTTTTATTTTAAGTTTAATAGGTTCAACTTCTTTTAAATTTATAGTTATATTTTTTTCGTTACATATGTACTGATATTAAACTTTTGTTTTCCAATACATACTAAAAAATTTTAGTCAAATTTATGGTTCTAAAAATTCTCTTAAAACCTATTTTTTCAAACATATTCTTTAAAAATAGTAAGGAGTAATAAATGCAAGAAAAAATTATTTGTGAAAATGACTGGCAATATTTCTATCTCATTCCCCTCAAAAAGTTTAGTAAAATTCAATGGAAATCAAAAAATTTTAAAATAGTAACAATCCCCGCCATCTAGCCCACCAAAAATAAATAAGTCTTCCTAAAATCCCAATATGAAAGGATTTTAGTGGTATAGATTACTATTGAGTGGAAATAAAACCAAAAACATCAAAAGCGCTGAACGCAATCATTCAACGCTTTTTTATTGGTATAAATGAAGTTTTAGACCAATAAAAATTCTATCAACACAAATAAATCAATGGAATTTTGTTCAGATATACTGCTTTCAAAAAGTAGTTTAGCCAGTTTAAGCTACCTAACTCCTCATATAGTCATGGTAGGTATTGACAGATGTACGCTTACTTAGTGAAATCAAGTACCTTACGTCCTTGAATTTCACCTTTTTCCATTTGATCAAATACTTCTACCGCTGTATCGACAGGAACGGTTTCAACAACTGGTACTACCAAGCCTTGTGCACCGAAGTCAAAAGCTTCTTCTAAGTCTTTACGCGTACCTACAAGAGATCCAACAACACGGATACCATCTAGAACTGTTTTAACAATTGAGAGCTTCATGTATTCAGATGGGAGCCCAACGGCAACGACCGTACCACCAGCACGTACACTATCGACAGCCTGGTTGAAAGCAACCTTAGAAACAGCTGTTACAACAGCACTGTGTGTACCACCAGTTTTCTCTTGGATATATCCTGCTACATCTTCAACTTCTTTACCATTTATCACTAAATCCGCGCCAGATTCTTTAGCCAAATCTAGTTTATCTTGATTGATATCAACTGCTACTACTCGTGCGTTAAAAACTTTCTTAGCATATTGAATAGCTAAATTACCTAGCCCTCCAGCACCATAAATAGCTACCCATTGACCAGGTTCAACTTTAGCTTCTTTAATGGCTTTATAGGTTGTAACTCCAGCACAAGTAATAGATGAGGCTTGAGCTGGATTGAGTCCTTCTGGAACTTTCACAGCGTAGTCAGCAGTAACCAAAGCATAGTCACTCATACCACCATCAACACTATAACCAGCATTTTTTACAGACCGACAGAGTGTTTCACGTCCAGTTGTACAATATTCACAGTGGCCACACCCTTCGAAGAACCAAGCGATTGATACGCGATCACCTTTTTTAAGTGTTTCAACTCCTTCGCCAACTTCTTCAACAATACCAATTCCTTCATGGCCTAAGATACGACCTGGAACTTGACCAAAGTCGCCATGAGCTACGTGAAGGTCAGTATGGCAAACGCCACAGTATTCAACTTTAACTAAAGCTTGACCATGACCAACTAACGCTGGTTTTTCATGGTCCACAACTTCAATACCTGTGCTTGCTTGATTAACAACAACTGCTCTCATCTTAATTACCTCCATACGATAACTTTTAACACCCTCATTATAGCACTCTTAGAAACAATGTCAACGCTTACATAAAACGTTTCTCAGTCACTAAAAAATTTCTTGAAAGGTCTGGCTAGCAATTAAAGACATACTATTTCTCCCGCTAGATGTGATATGATTTAATCATTTCCAAGATACCTATACTGTCTCACAAGTGTCTTGAAATCCAAAAGGCTGACTTCAAAATGGAAATAATGATTGCGTCCGTCTCTAGCATTCTCTTTATTTAATAGAAAATAATTCTTTTGACTGATAGCCATCTCTCTAAGAATATCATCCATCAAAAAGGTTAAGGGAATATCCATAGCAGAATAGCGATAAAAGTCTTCTTCAAACTTTAAATAGCTATCAGAAAAATAGTCAATTTGAAATTTATCATCATAAATTTTTCTCTTCTTCATCTATGTTTTCACCCCCAAAACTGATTTCTAATATATCCTTTGTTCGAATACCTTTATATTGCTTGAAAGATTTTATAGTAACTTGATCAAAATCCAAGTCAACCACATAACCATTAATCCTACAGCGCCTACCTTGATCCTTTATCTGGAAATTCCCCAATAATTGACCCAAATAAAGCTGGTTCAATAAAGTAAACTTCTCTAAATCATCCAAATGATTAGTTAGATTTTCTTTAGTCTTATCTTCATGTAGGGAATTTGTGTGTTCCGACAAAAAGAAGCCTATCCACTTCATCATTCCCCTATCTTGGTGTTCCCTAGCTGATTGAAAGGGAAGATAACTACGGTCTATCATTTTAAGCCATCTAATCCTCCAGCTGAGTGGCCACCAATAAGCTTGCTTCGAGCAAGACTCCTAGATGCCTCCTGTAAAGCTGTTGCTTTTTGAATGGTCGTAAAGCCAAATTCCTGTCGAATACTATCTATAGCTGCTTGAAGCCTTTCTTCTTTATCAATATCATCAGGATTATCAAATAAAGAAAGAATTTGAAGCCTTTCATCTACAAAATTTGCATAAGAGACACTCACACTTCGAACAGCCCCTCCTTGATATTTCTTCCTAAAGAGTTCAATGACATGTCCTATTAGTATCCTTGTATTATTAGCAGGTTCAATCTTCATCTGTGCTTGTAGCGAACGCTTGCCCTCTAACTTTGAAAACCCAATGCTAATGGAAACTTGACAAGCTTTCTTATGGGCTCGTCTTAACCTAATAGCTACCTGTTCTGCCATCTCTCTTAGAATCAATTCAATATCAGCTTGACGATCATAGTCTCGTGGCAAGATTTGGGAATTCCCTAAGCCATGTGACTTTGGTTTATAAGGTTTATGAACATTACTTTCATCGATACCGTTGGCATGAAAAAAGAGGTCTAAGCCCACAATACCTAACTCCTTTTTAAGAGTATCAGGATTGCTATTAGCAAGTTCTCGAATGGAGCAAATTCCCAACTTGTTTAGCCGCTTCTCCATCCGCTTACCAATCCCCCAGAAATCGGTCATATGGGGGATATTCCAAACCTTAGTCTCAACATCTTCATAGGACCAGTTGGCTCTCATAGTAGCCGTATGTTTAGCCTCATTATCAAGAGCTAACTTGGCCAATAAGGGATTGCTGTTAGACATCCCAACTGTCGAGTAAATACCTGTCTCCCTCCAAATATCTCTTTGAATACGCCCTGAAATCATATCTAACTTATCTTTTCTTGTAACTGTTCTATCGGGAATAAAGTAATTCAGTGACGACGTGAGATCAATGAAACCCTCATCAATGGAATAGGGAAGAATATCTTCAACACTGGCATAATTCTGGAAAATGTGTTGAATCTGGATATTCTTTTTTATATAGAGGTTCATTCTAGGAGGAACGATAAAGGTGACCTTAGCCCAAGATTCGATGTAATCTACAAAATCTCTATCCGTTGGTAGTCCTTGCTTTTTGGCATTATAATAATGAAACTTACGAGAATGAATATCAAAAGGTAAGTCATAAGAACGACTAACATTTGACTTGCCAAAAACTTGCTTAAATATAGGGGAAGAGGCTAGTATCAAGCCATTAGCATTTTCAGCCCTACTCATCACACATAGTGAAGTCTTAAGAGGGTGCAGTCCACGTTCAACACACTCCACACTTGCATAGAAAGATTTCATATCTACAAAAGCAATATCACTTTGTGGCTCTCTTGAATAATCAAAATATCCCATACTTGCCCTTTCGTTAGTTTATAAACTAACACTAGTATAAATTATAACTTCTTATATTTCAAGTATTTTCCATAAAAAATAACAACATCCCTTCTAGAATGTTGTTATCCTTCTATTTTTCCCCTTTAACTTGGTCTGTGGCAACATCTTCGCCAAACCACTTTTTAGAAATCTTTTGGAATTCTCCTTTTTTATAAAGGGTTCTAAATCCTTGATTGATTTTTTTGATCAGTGTCTTATCTGCTTTACGAGCACCTACAGCAAAGCTTTCACCTTCATAACCAGCAGGCATAACATTATACTGATCCAGAACCCCTGATTTTTCTAAGTAGTAATTAGCATACACACGGTCAATCAATAGACCGTCAATACGTCCACTATCAAGGTCAATCAAGGCTTGAGTAAAGGTCGAATATTGGACTGCTTTTTGGTTGGCAACGATATCCCTCAAAATCTTCGGAGAGGCATTGAAAGCATCATAACCAGAAGACCCCGCTTGGGCACCTAAGGTCTTGCCTGACATTCCAGCAACAGAATCAATTCCTGAAGACTTTTTGGTTACCAGTACTTGTTCATTGACCATATAAGGTTCCGTGAAGTCTGCAGACTGCTTACGCTCATCCGTGACCGAGTAACCATTCCAAATGAGGTCAATTGTCCCATTCTTCAGTTCTGTTTCTTTCATATCCCAGTCGATAGCCTGCCATTCGACATCGATACCATACAATTTAAAGACTGCAGTTGCAAGATCAATATCAAAACCAACATAGCTACCATCCTTTTCCTCATATCCCATAGGAACAAAGGTTGCATCAAAACCAATTTTGATTTTCTTTTCTTTGGTATAGATTTGCCACTGATCTTTCTGAGTTGCAAAATGTGAGCGCGAGCTGCAAGCTGATAGCGCAAACAAAGGCAAAATGACAAGACAGGATAGCAAAACTGTTTTCACTATTTTTTTCATAGAAAATCCTCACTATTTTGGATTGATAGTGACAATCTCATCGGCGATGTGCTGTGCAAACTGTATATCGTGAGTGATAACGATTTGCGTAATCCCAGTCTCACGATTCTGCACAATCAATTTCTCCACTTCTTGACGCAACTCAGGGTCAAGAGCTGATGTTGGTTCATCATAGCCGACAATTTTCGGATCAATCATCATAGCACGCGCAAATGCAACACGTTGTTTTTGTCCCCCAGAAAGAGAGTAAGGATAAGCATTTCCGTGAGCTCCAAGGCCTAAACGGTCAAGTAGAGCTTGAGCTTTTTTCTGAGCATCCTCCTTAGACATTCCCATCGTTTTAATTGGCGAAAGCGTTAGATTGTCTAAGACTGTCAAATGTGGAAACAGTTGGAAATCTTGGAAGACAAAACCGAGCAAGTTACGACTTTCCATCTGATCCAAAGGAATCTCTTCATTTTCATAAATAATTTGTCCTGAATCAATGGTTTCAAGTCCTGCTAGCATACGCAAGAGAGTCGTTTTACCACCACCAGATGGTCCAACGATAGCTAGGATTTTCCCCTCTTCGACAGTTAGGTTATAGTTATCAAAAATTTTGTGTTGACCAAATTGCTTGGAAATATTTTTTAATTCTAACATAAGGTCTCCTATTTATAATAGTTGAATTTCTTTTCGATGTGTTTAGAAGCTACAGTCACTACACCTACAAGGATAAGATAAATAGCTCCGGCCACAAACATCGGTGCTAAGGTCGCATCACGGTTCGCAGCGGTACGACTTTCCAAAAGAAGGTCTCCAACCCCAAGCACATAAACCAATGATGAATCCTTAACCAAGTTAATAATCTCATTAAAGATACTTGGCAAGACAATCTTAACCACCTGAGGAAGGATGATATAGCGGATGGTTTGGAAAGGACTAAGTTTAAGCATTTTAGCTGCTTCGTATTGTCCTTTCGGAATAGCCAAAATTCCTCCACGGAAAATCTCTGCGAAATAAGCAGCATAATTAAGCGTAAAAGCAAGAATAGCAGCCGGAAGGCGGTCAAAGACAATCCCTACACTCGGAAGAACATAATAAACGAAGATTAATTGCAAAAGGAGCGGTGTTCCACGCATAATCCAAACGTAAAGGGTTAGTAACCAATTTAAAGGTTTGAATTTAATCTGCATTAAGAAAGCAAGTACAATCCCTAATGGAATCGACAGTACGATAACAATGAAAAATACTTGAAGTGTGACTACCGCACCATTCAAAAGGGCTGGTAATACTTCCAAAACGTATGACATATAAACTCCTATAATTATTTAGTATTGTTGAATATTATACCAAATTTTTAAAAAAAATGATATAAGATTTTGAAAATAGTAAAAAGGAGTGCGACTAGACCCACTTTTTAAATGAGTTCATAGTCACACTCCTAAGAGACTTAAATAATCGTTCCTAAGAAACAAACCATACTTAAGTCTAGTGTCCCTAAAGCTTATTTTAGATTTTCTTAACAAATTCAGATTTAAGTTTCATAGCACCAAAACCATCAATCTTACAATCAATGTTGTGGTCACCTTCAACCAAACGAATATTTTTTACACGTGTGCCTTGTTTAATATCTTTTGGAGCACCTTTAACTTTCAAATCTTTAATAACTGTAACAGTATCACCGTCAGCAAGACGTGTTCCATTGCTATCAAGAACCACAAGTCCTTCTTCTTCTGCAACTTCGTTTGGATCCCACTCATAGGCACATTCAGGACATACAAGCAAGATCCCATCTTCATAAACATACTCTGAGTTACATTTTGGACAATTTGGCAATGACATAATTCTCTCCTAAGATTGTGATATAGATACTATTCTACTTTAGATTTCCTAATTAAGCAAGGGTGAAAAACAAACAACATCCCTTACACTGTAAGAGATGTTGGTATTTTTATTCAACAGTAACTGATTTAGCCAAGTTACGTGGTTTATCAACGTCGAGTCCACGATGGAGTGTTGCAAAATAAGCAATCAATTGTGTCGGTACAACCATTGAAATTGGTGACAAGTAAGGGTGAACGTTATTAAGAACGATGTCATCACCTTCTTTAGCAACATTTTCCTCAGCAATAGTCAACACTTTAGCACCACGTGCTGCCACCTCTTGAATATTACCACGAGTGTGGCTAGCAAGAACAGGATCAGACAAGAGGGAAATAACAGGTGTACCATCTTCGATAAGAGCGATTGTACCATGTTTCAACTCACCTGCTGCGAAACCTTCACATTGGATATATGAGATTTCTTTCAATTTAAGACTTGCTTCCATAGCAACATAGTAATCTTGACCACGACCAATATAGAAAGCGTTACGTGTTTCTGAAAGAAGAGCTGCTACCTTCTCATCAATCACTTCTTTTTCAGAGAGTGTTGATTCGATAGATTGTGCTACAAGTGACAATTCATGTACTAAGTCGAATGCTTCAGCTTTTTCATTACCATTAGCTTCACCGACTGCTTTAGCCAAGAATGCAAGGGCTGCAATCTGAGCTGTGTAAGCTTTAGTAGAAGCTACGGCAATTTCTGGTCCAGCATGAAGAAGCATTGTGTGGTCAGCTTCGCGAGAAAGAGTAGATCCCGGAACGTTTGTCACTGTCAAACTTGGAATACCCAACTCGTTAGCTTTAACAAGAACCTGACGACTATCTGCTGTTTCACCTGATTGACTAATAAAGACAAAGAGAGGTTTTTTGCTAAGGAGTGGCATACCATAACCCCACTCAGAAGAAATACCAAGCTCAACTGGAGTATCTGTCAACTCTTCAAGCATCTTCTTAGAGGCAAAACCGGCATGATAAGAAGTTCCTGCTGCAAGGATATAGATGCGGTCAGCTTCTTGAACAGCCTTGATAATTTCAGCATCTACAGTCACTTGACCCTTGTCATCTGTGTAAGCTTGGATGAGCTTACGCATCACTGTTGGTTGCTCATCGATTTCTTTGAGCATATAGTAAGGGTAGGTTCCTTTACCGATATCAGAAAGGTCAAGCTCAGCAGTATAGCTATCACGTGCTTTCACATTGCCATCATAATCTTGAACTTCGACACTATCAGCTTTCACGATAACCAACTCTTGATCGTGAATTTCCATGTATTGGTTTGTTTCACGAATCATAGCCATAGCATCAGAGCAGATCATGTTATAACCATCACCAAGACCAATTAAAAGTGGTGATTTGTTTTTAGCGACATAAATTGTTGATGCATCTTCAGAATCCATGAGTGCAAAAGCATATGACCCACGGATAATGTGAAGAGCCTTCTTGAAAGCTTCAATAGTTGACAAACCTTCTTCTTCAACAAATTTACCAATCAAGTGAACAGCAATTTCAGTATCGGTTTGACCTTTGAAATGATGACCAGAAAGGTATTCTTCCTTAATTTCAAGATAGTTTTCAATAACACCGTTGTGAACCAAAACGAAACGTTCTGTTTCTGAGCGATGTGGGTGAGCATTGTCTTCCGTTGGTTTCCCATGAGTCGCCCAACGAGTATGTCCGATACCTGCAGTACCTTCTACTCCTGCAGTTTTAGCAGTAAGTTCCGCAATACGGCCAACAGCTTTAACCGATTGACTAGATGTTTTACCAGCTACAAAGATACCGGCTGAATCGTAACCACGGTACTCTAGCTTTTCAAGTCCTTGAATCAAGATATCAGTTGCATTTGTGTTACCTACAACACCAACAATTCCACACATATTTTTAATAATAACCTCAAATCAAAGAGGTCATGTCTCCTTTATTTAAAATTGGTATAGTCAGAAAGCTCTTTAAAAAGCTTAACGAAGACAGTATATTCCATATGTTTAACATTGTCAAGCATAAAATTGGTATAGTCAACAAAAGACTTTTTAATCGCTTCTTATCCTAAGGAATAATCCTTAAAGTATGCTATAATAAGGCTATGCGAATTCAACAATTACATTATATTATCAAAATCGTCGAAACCGGCTCAATGAATGAAGCCGCAAAACAACTTTTCATTACACAACCAAGTCTTTCAAACGCTGTCCGCGATTTAGAAAGAGAAATGGGAATTGACATCTTTATCCGTAACCCTAAGGGAATCACCTTAACCAAGGATGGTGTTGAATTTCTTTCTTATGCCCGTCAAGTAGTAGAACAAACTAATCTCTTAGAAGAACGCTACAAAAGCCACACAGAGACACGTGAATTGTTTAGTGTCTCTTCTCAACACTACGCGTTTGTCGTCAATGCCTTCGTCTCACTTCTCAAGAGAGCTGATATGACGCGTTACGAGCTCTTCTTACGTGAAACTCGTACCTACGAGATTATCGAAGACGTTAAGAACTTCCGTTCAGAAATCGGTGTTCTATTCCTTAATGGCTATAACCGAGATGTCTTGACTAAAATGTTTGACGATAACCGACTTACCTATACTAGTCTCTTTAAAGCTAGACCCCATATCTTTGTCAGCAAGTCAAATCCTTTGGCCAAGCATAAAGTGGTCTCATTGGAAGATTTAGAGGACTTCCCATACCTTAGTTACGATCAGGGGATTCATAATTCCTTCTATTATTCTGAAGAGATTCTCTCACAAATCCCCCATAAAAAGTCGATTGTGGTTTCAGACCGTGCAACACTTTTTAACCTATTAATTGGTTTGGATGGATACACAATTGCCACTGGTATCTTAAATAGTAATTTAAATGGTGACAATATCGTCTCTATTCCACTAGATATTGATGATGAAATCGATATTGTATACTTGAAACATGAAAAGGCTACTCTCTCTAAAATGGGAGAAAAATTCTTAGACAACCTTGTTAAGGAGGTCACTTTTGATAACTAATATAAGAGCTACTTAGTCCCCACCACATAAGGTTGGAATTTTTTATCGTTCAAAAAAGAGCCCTTTTGTACTGACCCCAAAAAGTTAGACAA